>Ga0310695_10006582_pt1 | contig 19112 bp, 19 predicted proteins | sample RumenRJG_04DNA_FD_203882 | JGI IMG/M metagenome (GOLD analysis project Ga0310695, IMG submission 203882) | Bovine rumen microbial communities from Lethbridge, Alberta, Canada - RJG_04 (v2) (version 2) | ecosystem: Host-associated > Mammals > Digestive system > Stomach > Rumen | place: Canada...
GCCCATGAAGTGACTCTCTCGGACTACTACATTGGTGTTACCGAGGTGACCCAGGAACTGTACAAGGCAGTGGTGGGCAGCAACCCGAGTTGGTTCACTTCGACAAATGGTTACACCAACAACCTGAAGCGTCCTGTTGAGAACATCACCTTTGCTAACGCTCAGAATTTCATTACCAAGTTGAATCAGAAGACCGGCAAGACCTTCCGTCTGATCACCGAGGCCGAGTGGGAATATGCTGCTCGTGGCGGCAGACTCAGCAAGGGTTACATGTTCCCCGGTAGCGACAATGTTGACGAGGTCGCTTGGCACTCGTACAACTCCGGTGACATAACTCACCCCGTTGGAGAGAAACTGCCTAACGAGTTGGGCCTCTATGACATGGGTGGAAACGTCGAGGAATGGTGCGCCGACTGGTATGGCGAATACAGTTCACGCCCCGCAACCAACCCCACGGGCCCGACGACCGGAACCACTCGTGTCGTTCGTGGTGCAAGTTGGAATCAGGCTTGGTATACTTGCCGCCCCTCTTCTCGTCATGATGGTGGCATCCCGACCTACGCCCATGCCCGCCGTGGTCTGCGCATCGCCATGACTCCGCAATAAGTCACAAGTCGAAAAGAAGAAAAATTTTTGTTAGAATCCAGGAGCCGGAGGGATCACCCCCGGCTCCTTATTTTATCCCCTTTGGCCATCATCACTACGGGCCTTGAGCCAAAAAATATACTACGAATTGCACGCATTTAACTGCTCAGGCATCTGCGTTCCAACTGGCAGGAGCGCTGATGCCCATTCGGATAATTCGATTAATTCGCAGGCCGTTATTTGAATCGCTGAAGCCATAGTCTTGTTTGTATTTCTTGTTTTCCCTTCGGCAGAGGTGCGGAAGTCTAACTTTTCTTGTCTTCAAATGTCAGGCGTGTTGCGTCGTGGCGAGAGAGTGGAGTGACTTGTTAACAAGTGCGAAAATGGTGCCTTTTTGGTTTGGCCGTTTAATTAATATTGTGTATATTTGCACCGATTTTAGGGGCTCTTCTGCATCGTTTACGTACGCGCGTGTGCGTAATGTATTGTGCAGTAGAGACTTTGAGACATTAGCATGTTTTAACCTGACAAAAATTAGAACAAAACAATACAAAGAACTTCTTTTATGGAATCATCAATTTTCGGAATTCAGGGCACGACCATGGCGATTACGGCGGCATTGACCGGTGTGTTGCTGGTTGTCGGCGCTCTGGTAATCGCGTGGTTAATTGGCCCGCGCAGTTACACCAAGAAGAAAGGCGAGCCCTTTGAGTGCGGTATTCCCACCCGAGGCGACTCGATGGCCCAGTACCACGTGGGCTATTACCTGTTTGCCATCCTGTTCCTGATGTTTGACGTGGAGACGGTCTTCCTGTTCCCCTGGGCAAACATCTGCAAGACGATCGGCACTCAGGCGCTGCTCGCCGTAGGCACTTTCCTCGTAATTCTGGTTTTAGGTCTGGCTTATGCCTGGAAGAAAGGAGCGTTGAGATGGAAGTGAAAATCAAGTCGATGAAGCATGAAGACTTCAAGGACAACGAGTATATCGACAATCTGGTCGAGCAACTGCGCGCCGGCGGCACCAACATCATCGTCGGCAAACTGGACCAGTTGATGAACTGGGGCGTGAGCAACTCGTTGTGGCCCCTGTGCTTCGGTACCAGTTGCTGCGCTATCGAGTTCATGTGTCTGGGCGCTGCCCGCTACGACATGGCCCGTTTCGGCTTTGAGGTGGCCCGCAACAGCCCCCGCCAGGCCGACTACATCATGTGCCAGGGCACCATCAACTACCGCATGGCTCCTGCGCTGAAGCGTCTCTACGAGCAGATGGCCGAGCCCAAGTACGTCATTGCCTGCGGCTCGTGCACCGTGAGCGGTGGTCCGTTCAAGAACAGTTACTGCGTGGTCAAGGGCGTTGACGAGATCATCCCCGTCGACGTCTACCTGCCCGGCTGCCCGCCGCGTCCCGAGGCATTCTTCTATGCCCTGATGCAGTTGCAGCGCAAAATCAAGGTGCAGAAGTACTTTGGCGGCGTGAACCGCAAGGAGAAACTCAAGGACCTGAAATATGACGGCCAGGCCCTCCAGCAGGAAGAAGCCAAGTAATTAACCCGACAAAAAACCATCAAGATATGGCAGAGATACAAGACAAAATCACTCAGTTGTGCCCTCAGGCCCAGGTCGACACCACGGGCGAGTTCCCGCTGGTGACCGTGCCTGACGCACAGTGGCATGACCTGGCAAATGCCCTCAAGACCCAGTTGCACTACGACGTGCTCAGCGCCGTTGTGGGTATGGACTGGACCGACGCCCTGGGCTGTGTTTACTATCTGACCAACACCACCACCCACGAACTGCTGCACGTCAAGGTGACCACGGCCGACCGTGAGAACCCCCGCCTGCACACCGTGTGCGACGTGTGGCCTGTGGCCAACTTCCAGGAGCGCGAGGTGTATGACTTCTACGGCATCGTGTTCATCGGCCATCCCGACATGCGCCGCATGTTCCTGCGCAACGATTGGGTAGGCTACCCCCTGCGCAAGGACTACAACCCCGACAGCAACCCCCTGCGTCTCGAGGACGAGACCAACGAGGATTACACCTGTCGCTGGGTCGAGGACGAGAACGGCAAGGTCAAGAAAATCGACGGCAAGGTGTTTGAGGACGACGAGTATGTCGTCAACGTGGGCCCGCAGCACCCCTCCACCCACGGTGTGATGCGCTACCGCGCCAGCATCGATGGCGAGACGGTGAAGAAGATCGACGTCGTCAGCGGTTACATCCACCGCGGCATCGAGAAGATGTGTGAGGACCTGACCTATCCCCAGATGCTCCTGTACACCGAGCGTATGGACTACATGGCCGCCCACATCAACCGCCACTGCATGTGCCTGTGCGTCGAGAAGGCCCTCGGCCTCGAGGTGCCCCGCCGTGCCGAACTCATCCGCCTGATGATGGACGAACTGATGCGTCTGTCGTCCCACCTGCTCAGTTACGGCTGCTTGACGATGGACCAGGGCGCTACCACGGCATTCTTCTACGGTTTCCGTGAGCGTGAGTTGATTTATGACATCTTTGACCGCACCTGCGGCGCCCGCATGTCGATGAGTTACAGCACCATCGGCGGCGTGGTGGCCGACGTGCACGAGGACTTCGTCAAGGACGTGCGCAACGCCTGTGACGTCATCGAGAAGGCCCTCAAGGAATACCACAAACTGTTCACCGGCAACGTCATCGCCGTGAACCGCATGAAGGGCGTCGGCATCCTCAGCAAGGAAGACGCTGTCGCCTACGACATCACCGGCCCCTCGGGCCGCGCCAGCGGGTGGCACTGCGACGTGCGCAAGACCAACCCCTACTCGCTGTACAATGAGTTCGACTTCGACGAGATTACCTACGAGAATGGTGACTCGATGGACCGCTACATGGTCCGCATGAAGGAGATGGAAGAGTGTATCAAGATTCTGCGCCAGGCCTGCGACAAACTCGAGGCCGAAGGTCTGCAGGGCGAGTACATCGCCCCCAAGGTGCCCAAGATGATGAAACTGCCCGCCGGCCACTGGTACCAGCAGGTCGAGGCCAGCCGTGGCGCCTTCGGTGTGTACATCGAGAGCGACGGCAACACCAAGCCCGTGCGCGTCCACTTCCAGTCGCCGTGCTTCAACCTCATCGGCGTGGTCGACTTGACATGTAAGGGCAACCTGATTGCCGACCTGATTACCATCACGGCATCGCTCGACTTCGTGATCCCCGACATCGACCGCTAATCAACGAGTTAATTAAAACAGAACAAAACCACTAAAGAGATAATAGATATGTTTGACTTCGGAATAGTCACAAAATGGTTGGATGACCTGCTGAACAGCGTGATGCCCGGTTGGCTCACAACGACCATCGAGTGTGTGCTGGTAGCCGTTGGACTGCTGGTAGCCTACTCGCTCATCGCCATGTTCTACATCTTCTACGAGCGCAAGGTCTGCGGTTGGATCCAGTGCCGTCTGGGCCCGATGCGCGTGGGCAAGTGGGGCTTGCTCCAGGTGTTTGCCGACGTGATTAAGATTCTGCAGAAGGAGTTGATCACCCTGTGGAACACCGACAAGTTCCTGTTCAAGTTGGCTCCCTATCTGGTGTTGATCGCCTCGATGCTCACCTTCGCCTGTCTGCCCTGGGGTAAGGGCCTGCAGGTTATCGACATGAACATCGGCGTGTTCTTCATCATCGCCGTGTCGTCGATCGGCGTGCTGGGTATCCTGCTCGCCGGTTGGTCGAGTAACAGCAAGTACACCCTCATCGGCGCTATGCGAAGCGGTGCCCAGATGGTCAGTTACGAGTTGTCGTGCGGCATTTCCATCCTGACGATGGTCTGCCTGGCCGGCACGATGTCCATTACTGGCATCGTCGAGGCACAGCAGGACGGCTGGTTCATCTTCAAGGGACACCTGCCTGCCATCCTGGCCTTCATCATCTACATGATTGCCGCCAATGCCGAGAACAACCGTGGCCCGTTTGACCTCCCCGAGGCCGAACACGAGTTGACCGCCGGCTACCACACCGAGTACTCGGGTATCCACTTCGGCTTCTTCTATCTGGCCGAGTACCTGAACCTGTTCATCGTTTCGGGCATCGCCACGCTGCTCTTCCTGGGCGGCTGGATGCCGTTGCATATTCCCGGTTGGGATGGCTTCAACCATGTGATGGACTACATCCCCAGCGTGGTGTGGTTCCTGGGCAAGGCCTTCTTCATCACCCTGATATTCTTCTGGATCCGCTGGTCCTTCCCGCGCGTGCGCATCGACCAGATGCTCGCCCTGGAGTGGCGCTACCTGATGCCCATCGGCCTGGTCAACCTGGTGGTGATGGCCATCGTGGTGACCCAAAAGTGGTACTTCGGTGCTTGATAAATCGATATCAATACTAACAATATAAAGTCTATAAGCACATTATGGCTGAGAATTATGGAAAAATAACCCAAGTTATCGGACCCGTTGTCGATATCGCCTTTGAGGCTGAGGGCGCTACGCGTCCCCCCATCTACACGGCGTTGTCGGTAGAGCGTCCCGATGGCAGCGAACTCATTCTGGAGGTGGAGCAGCACGTCGGTGAGAACACCGTGCGCTGCGTCGCTATGGACAGCACCGACGGCCTCAAGCGCGGGGCCCGCGTCCTGTCCAAGGGCCGCCCCATCTCGGTACCCACCGGTGACCAGATCAAGGGCCGCCTGCTGAACGTGATTGGCCAAAGCATCGACCACCTGCAACCCCTGCAGGAGGGTGAGCGCCGCGCCATCCATCAGCCCGCACCCCCGTTCAGTGACCTGTCGATTTCACAGGAAATCCTCTATACCGGTATCAAGGTCATCGACCTGATCGAGCCCTTCAGCAAGGGTGGTAAGATTGGTCTGTTCGGTGGCGCCGGTGTGGGCAAGACGGTGCTCATCATGGAGTTGATCCATAACATCGCCCACGGCCACAACGGATTCTCGGTGTTCACCGGTGTCGGTGAGCGCACCCGTGAGGGTAACGACCTGCTGCGCGAGATGATCGAGAGCGGTGTTATCAACTACGGCGAGAAGTTCAAGGAAGGCCTCGAGAAGGGTGAGTGGAACCTCAAGGACGTCGATATGGAAGCCGTGGCCAGCAGCCAGGCTACCCTGGTGTTCGGCCAGATGAACGAGCCTCCCGGCGCCCGTCTGCGCGTGGCGCTGTCAGGTCTGACCGTGGCCGAGCAGTTCCGCGACCAGGATGGTGGAGGTAAGGACATCCTGCTGTTTATGGACAACATCTTCCGTTTTACCCAGGCCGGTAGTGAGGTGTCGGCACTGTTGGGCCGCATGCCGTCGGCCGTGGGTTACCAGCCCACGCTGGCCAGCGAGATGGGTAAGTTGCAGGAGCGCATCACCTCGACCAAGACGGGTTCGATCACCTCGGTACAGGCCGTGTACGTGCCTGCCGACGACTTGACCGACCCGGCACCCGCCACGACGTTCAACTTCCTGGATGCAACCTGCGTGTTGAGCCGCAAGATCGCCGAGTTGGGTATCTACCCGGCCGTTGACCCGCTGGCATCGACCTCGCGCATCATGGACCCGAACATCATCGGCGAGGAGCACTACGATGTCGCCCAGCGCGTCATCCACCTGTTGCAGAAGTACAACGAGTTGCAGGATATCATCGCCATCCTCGGTGTCGAGGAGTTGAGCGACGAGGACAAACTGGTCGTTTCGCGCGCACGCCGTGCCCAGCGTTTCCTCTCGCAGCCCTTCTTCGTGGCCGAGCAGTTCACCGGTCTGCCCGGTGTGATGGTGCCGCTGGCCGAGACCATTCGCGGCTTCAAGATGATTCTCGACGGCGAGGTCGACGACCTGCCCGAGCAGGCATTCCTGAGCGTGGGTACCATCGACGAGGCCATCGCCAAGGGCAAGAAACTGCTCGAGCAGCAGTAAGCCCTCGATTGTGCTGAATTTTAAGTTATACATTATATATTTATAACATGACACTCAAAATCATATCGGCCGAACAAATCGAGTTTGAAGGCACCATCGAGTCGGTGACGCTGCCAGGCGTCATGGGACAGTTCCAGGTGCTGAACAACCACGCCGCCCTCATCGCCGCCCTCAAGGCGGGACGCATGAGTTACGTGGCCGATGGCAACACCGTGGAGCGTGAAATCCACGGCGGTGTGGCCGATGTCAAGGATAATGTGGTGTCGGTGTGCTTGTATTGACGTTAGACTATGAAGAAAGCAATCACAGCAATCATCGCGGTAGTCATCATCGCTCTCATGGCGCTGGGCTATGCCGACATGGCAAAGCACAGCCACGGCGGTGAAGGCGAGGCCGAGGTGAACCCCCAGGAGATCATCTTTGAGCACCTGGGCGATGCTTATGGCTGGGAAGTGCCGTTTAACCACAGCAAGCGCATCCCGTTGCCCATCATCGTGTGGGGCAAGGACGGACTGCACTGCTTCATGAGCAACCGCATCACCGACGGACAGACCTATGAGGGCTTCAGAATCGCCCAGGGTGGGGACTACAACAACAAGGTGGTCCAGGTCATGGACGACGGCACCGAGGTGCGTCCCTGGGACTTCTCCATCACCAAGAATGTGGCCGGCATCCTGATTGCCGCCCTGCTGGTGATTGCGATTGTCTTCAAGGTGCGCAACTGGTACAAGCGCAACGGCATGAAGGCACCGCGCCGCTTCACTGCAGCCCTTGAACTGGTGGTAGACTTTGTCTACACCGACACCATCCGCCCCATTATGGGCAAGGAGGCGCCCAAGTACGGGCCCTACCTGCTGACGGTGTTCTTCTTCATCCTGACGATGAACCTGCTGGGACTGATTGTCATCTTCCCCGGCGGTGCCAACCTGACGGGTAACCTGGCCGTGACGGCAGTGCTCGCTGTCATCACCTTCCTGGTGACCAACCTGACGGGCACCAAGCACTACTGGAAAGAGATGTTCTGGCCCGATGTGCCCACGGCGCTCAAGTGCCCCGTGCCCCTGATGCAGGTCATAGAGATCTTCGGTATCTTCACCAAGCCCATCGCGTTGATGATCCGTCTCTTTGCCAACATGATGGGTGGCCACATGGTGGTCATCGTGTTCATGCTGTTGATCTTCATCTTCGGCAACATGTTCGGCACGGGTGTCGGCGCCGCGATGACACCGCTGTCGGTAGCCCTGTCGCTGTTCATGCTGCTGCTCGACGTGCTGGTAAGTTTCATCCAGGCCTATGTGTTCACCATCCTGTCCACGATGTTCATCTCGATGGCCCATGTCCACGAGCACGAGCATGCCGAATAACGGCAATGACCAACAACTGAATATCAATTAATTGAAATATAAATAAATAACAATAACAAACTAAAAAACTTTACGATTATGTTAGACATGATTTTATTAGATGCTATGGCCAACCTTGGCGCAGCAATTGGAGCAGGTATCGCAGCAATCGCAGCAGGTATCGGTATCGGTCGCATCGGCGGCTCGGCTATGGAGGCTATTGCCCGTCAGCCCGAATCCACCGGTGACATCCGCAGTAACATGATTGTGATTGCCGCTCTGATCGAGGGTGTCGCATTCTTTGCGCTCATCGTTTGCATCCTTGCCATCTTCATCAAGTAATCCACCTCTTAACCGGTTTACCAGATGGAACTTTTCAAGCCTGAATTTGGCCTGGCGTTCTGGATGTTCATCGCCTTCCTGTGCCTCTTTGGCATCCTTGCCAAGTGGGCATGGCCCTTCATCATCAAGTCGATGGAGGAGCGTGCCGACTTGATTGACAAGGGCGTGGCCTATGCACAGGAGGCTAAGTCACACCTGGACAATGCCAAGGCCGAGGCGGACAAATTGATTGCCGAGGCCCACAACGAGCAGGCCGAAATCCTGCGCGAGGCCGCCAAGGCGCGCAACGAACTCATCGAGAAGGCGCGCAGCGAGGCAGCCGACGAGGCCAAGAAGGTGACCGAAGCCGCTCAAGTCTCGCTTGAGCAGGCGCGTAAGGAGGCCGAGAAGCAATTGCGCACCGAGGTGGGTGACCTGGCGCTGCAGATCGCCGAGAAGGTGATCCGCCGCAATATCGCCAGCGACGACGCCCAGCGTGCGCTTGTGGACCAATATCTGAGTGAGGTAGAGACTAAAAACTAACGCGATATGAGTGACGGACTGATTCCACGTCGATATGCCAAAGCGCTGTACAAGTACGCTGTCGAGAACGGTGACTCTAAGGAGATCTATGAACTCCTGAAGTCGCTCAGTTTCCGCTATACCGCTATCGACGAACTCAAGCGCGCGGTGCTCAACCCCGAAATCTCTGACGAGGCCAAAGGAGCCTTCATGCTCAAACTCGTCGGCGGCAAGCCCGGCAGTTCACTGGACAAGTTCCTGCTGCTGTGCGTGCGCAACAACCGAGCCGAGTATCTGCAGAAGATTTCCTTAGCCTATGTCGACCTTTACCGCGAGGCCCACGAGATAGCCCACGTGGTCATCACCACCGCTGTCCCCATGCCTGAGCCCGAGGTCAATGCCATTATCGACATCGTGAAGAAACGCCTCGGGGCCATGGAACTCGAAATCGAGAAGAAAATCGACCCCGAACTCATCGGCGGGTTCACTGTGGTCATCAACGGCCTGGTGCTCGATGCGTCGGTAAAGAGAGAGTTGAACGAATTGCGATTACAACTGCAAAAGAAATAACAGATTCCAACGATGATTAATCCCAGTGAAATATCTGATATACTGAAACAGCAACTCGTCGAAGACATCGCCAAGAGGCAGGTCGCCTTTGAAGAAGAAGGCACCGTCCTGGAGGTGGGTGACGGCGTGGCACATGCCTATGGCCTGCACAATGTCGAGGCCAACGAACTCGTGCAGTTCGAGAACGGCGTGACCGGCGTTGCCATGAACCTCGAGGAGAGCGATGTGGGTATCATCCTGCTCGACGAGGTCGACACTGTCACCGAGAACATGAAGGTGCGCCGCACCGGCGCCATCGCCTCTATCGAGGTCGGTGAGGGCTTGCTGGGCCGCGTGATCAACGTGCTGGCCAAGCCCATCGACGGCAAAGGACCTATCGAGGGCGACAAGTTGCGTCTGCCCCTGGAGCGCAAGGCTCCCGGTGTCATCTTCCGCCAGCCGGTGAACCAGCCGCTGCAGACGGGCCTCAAGGCCATCGACTCGATGATTCCCATCGGCCGTGGACAGCGAGAACTTATCATCGGTGACCGCCAGATCGGCAAGACAGCCATCGCCGTGGACACCATCATCAACCAGCGTGCAGGCTACGAGGCCGGCAAGCCGGTCTACTGCATCTATGTCGCCATCGGCCAGAAGGCTTCGACGGTGGCTGCCCTCGTCAACAAACTCGAGGAGAGCGGCGCCCTGCCTTACACCATCGTCGTTGCCGCTACGGCAGCCGACTCGGCGTCGATGCGCTACTACGCCCCGTTTGCCGGAGCCGCTATCGGTGAGTACTTCCGTGACACCGGCCGCGACGCCCTGGTCATCTACGACGACCTGTCCAAGCATGCTGTTGCCTACCGCGAGATTTCGCTGATCCTCAAGCGCCCCTCGGGCCGTGAGGCTTATCCTGGCGATATCTTCTACCTGCACAGCCGTCTGCTCGAGCGTGCAGCCAAGATCAACGAGAACCAGGCTGTGGCTAGCGTGATGAACGACTTGCCCGCACCGCTCAAACCCATCGTCAAGGGCGGCGGCTCGCTGACGGCATTGCCCATCATCGAGACCCAGGCCGGCGACGTGAGCGCCTATATCCCCACCAACGTGATTTCGATTACCGACGGTCAGATTTATCTGGAGTCGGCCCTGTTCAACTCGGGTATCCGCCCGGCCGTGAACGTGGGTATCTCGGTATCGCGTGTCGGCGGTAACGCCCAGATCAAGTGTATGAAGAAGGTGGCCGGTACGCTCAAGATTGCCCAGGCACAGTATCGTGAACTGGAGGCCTTCACCAAGTTCGGTGGAGACATCGACCCCGTGACCGCGCGCACCATCGACACCGGCCGCAAGAACGAGCGCCTGCTCGTGCAGCCCCAGTACACGCCCATGGTGGTCGAGGAACAGGTGGCCATCATCTACTGTGGTGTGAACGGCCTGTTGCGCGACGTGCCTCTGGACAAGGTGGCCGAGTTTGAGAAACTGTTCATCAACTTCCTGCGCGGCAAGCACCAGCACGATGTGCTTGACGTGCTACGCTCGGGCAAGATCGACGACGACGTCATGGCCAAACTCAAGCAAGCAGCCGCCGATGTCGCCAGTAGATATACCGATGCCCCGGCCAGTTAATCAAGCAAATTTTAAGTTCGCAAGATGTCAACATTAAGAGAACTCAAGACGCGAATAGGTTCGGTAGCCTCGACCCAGAAGACGACGAGTGCCATGAAGATGATCTCGTCGTCCAAGATGCGCAAGGCCACCGGCCAGTTGCAGCGTCTCTCGCCCTACCGCCACATGGTGCAGCACGTCATCAGCCACTTGCTGGTGACCGACCAGCAGTTCGACTCGCCGCTCATCGTCGAGCGCGAGGTGCAGCGTGTTGCCCTGGTGGTGTTCGGCAGTGACGACGGCCTGTGCGGCGGATACAACGTCAACATCTTCAAGCAGTTGCTGGCGAGAATCCACCAGGTGCGCGCCGACTATGGCTCCAAGGTGGGCATCACCGTTGTCCCCGTGGGCAAGAAGATGACCAAGGCGGTGGCCAAGATTGCCGGTGCCGACATCCAGGTCGAGCGTGTGGCGCTCAACACCCGCAGCGACAGCGAGCAACTGTATGACTTCACCGACCTGATGAAGACGCGTTTCCTGGAGCATACCTACGACCGTGTGGAGGTGCTGTACATGCACTTCATCTCCACCGGCAAGCAGGTGTTTGCCAGCGAGCAGTTGCTGCCCGTGAGTTACCAGGGCCTGGCCGAGAATGTCGACCCGCGTGCCGCCAACAGCCCCTGCCTGTTTGAGCCTGACGCCAACACCATCTTCAACACCGTGCTGCCCCTGCACATCAAGTCGATGCTCCAGGATGTGTTCATCCAGAGCACGGCCAGCGAGCAGAGCGCACGCGTGATGGCGATGCAGGCGGCCAGCGACAACGCCAAGGAACTGCTCGACAGCCTGCAACTGGAGTACAACAAACTGCGTCAACAGGGCATCACCACCGAACTGCTCGACATCCTGGGCGGACAGGTGCAACGCTAATGCGAAATGTCTAGACAACAAGAAAACATTATATTATGAATATCAAGGAGTATTTCGTCTCAATCTTTAAAGGCTTCTACAGCCTGATCAAGGGCATGGAGGTTACCGGCAAGGAACTGGTGACCCGCAAGGTGACTGAGCAGTATCCCGAGAACCGCGCCGAACTCAAGATTCCGGAGCGTTTCCGCGCCACGCTCGAGTTCATCTACGACGATAACGGCTGCCACAAGTGCATCGCTTGCGGCAGTTGTGAGCGCAATTGCCCCAACCAGACCATCAGCATCACCAAGCGTATGGTCGAACTGCCCGACGGCAAGAAGAAAATGAAACTCGACAAGTACACGTACGACTTGGGTAGTTGCACCTTCTGCGGACTGTGTGTACAGGTGTGTCCCACCAATGCCATCCGCTTCAGCAACGACTTTGAGCAGGCAGTGTTCACGCGCGAGAAACTCGTCAAGCAACTCAATTATCTGCCCGAGAAGGACGATGCTCCGGCACCTGTCGCCAAGCCCGCTGCTCCGGCCAAGCCCGCTCCCGAGCCCAAGCCCGCAGCCGACGAGACCAAAATAGAAACTAAAGAAAATAAGGAATAATGGAATCAGTAGGTAACATCATTTTATTTTTCGTCGTTGCCATCGCCATCATCGTCTTCTCGGTGCTGACGGTAACAACGCGTAAGATTCTGCGCTCGGCAACCTATCTGCTGTTTGTGCTTTTTGCAACAGCCATCATCTACTTCCAGATGGACTATCAGTTCCTGGGAGCAGTGCAGATTGCCGTCTACGCCGGAGGTATCCTGGTGCTCTTTGTCTTTGCCATCATGCTCACGCAGCGGCCTGGCAAGGATGCCGAGGGTCTCTCGTCCCATCGTCGCTGGCTGGGCCTGACGGCTGCTTTGGCGGGTGTCGCCGTGTGTGGCTACGCGCTGTTCAGTTATGTCGGCTTCACTGGTGGCAAGACGATTGCCTCGGTCATTGACGGCAAGAACATCGGCGAGATTGTCAATATGGAGACAATCGGCAATTTCTTGCTGAGCACCGACAAGTTCGGCTACCTGTTGCCCTTCGAGGCCATCAGTGTGTTGTTATTGGCATGTATCATCGGAGGTGTGGTTATCGCCCGTCGCCGCTAAACACGAGAAAGGAGAGAAAGATTATGGAATTGAAACTGTTAATGTATCTCATTCCCAGCCTGATCATGTTTGGCTGTGGCGTTTATGGTTTTATCACCCGCAAGAACATGATTGCGATCATGATTTCGCTCGAGTTGATGCTCAACTCGGTGGATATCAACTTTGTGGTGTTTAACCGTTTCCTGTTCCCCGGTCAGATGGAAGGCATGTTCTTCACGCTGTTCGCGATTGCCATCGCGGCTGCCGAGACGGCGCTTGCCATTGCCATCATCATCAATGTGTTCCGCATTGCCAAGAACGTGGACATCAAACAAATCACTAAACTGAAATTCTAACGATTATGCCATTAAGTTTAGCAATAGTAGTTGTAGCATTACCCCTGCTGATGTTCCTGTTCCTGGGACTTGTCGGGGTGAAAATGGGTAGAAAAGTCACTGGTGTGATTGGCGTGCTGGCCATGCTGGTCGATACCGTCCTTGCCTATGGCGTGGCGCTGACCTACTTCTTCGGCAGCGGCCAGGGCCAGATGACTGCCGACGGTGTGCGCCAGGCTGTTGTCGTGGCCAATCCCGCCTGGCTGTCGTTTACCGACACGCTGGTGGTGCGCATGGGTGTCCTCGTTGACCCCATCGCCGCGATGATGCTTGTGGTCATCACCACCGTCTCGCTGATGGTGCACCTGTACAGCCTCGGTTACATGAGCGACCATGAGGGCAACGCCGAGAAGGGTTTCCAGCGTTACTACGCCTTCCTGGCCCTGTTCACGTTCTCGATGCTGGGTCTGGTGGTTGCCACCAACATTTTCCAGATTTTCATCTTCTTTGAGATGGTGGGTCTCTCGTCCTACCTGCTCATCGGTTTCTATTATTCGTCGCCCGATGCCAACCATGCCAACAAGAAGGCCTTCATCGTCACCCGCTTGGCCGACCTGTTCTTCCTGTTGGGTATCATGATACTGAGTTTCTACACCGGCACGTTCGACTTCGACCAGTTGGTCTTCGGTCCTACCGAGGCCGGTGCTGTCTCGCCTGCGGCTCAAGCGGCCGTCAGCAAGGTGGGCGGCACCTTTATGGGCTGCTCGGTGATCGCTTGGGCTTTGACCTTCATCTTTATCGGCGGTGCCGGTAAGAGTGCGATGTACCCCTTGCACATCTGGCTGCCCGATGCTATGGAGGGCCCGACGCCCGTGTCGGCACTGATCCACGCCGCTACGATGGTTGTCGCCGGTGTGTTCCTGGTGGCAAGGTTGTTCCCGCTGTATGTCCTCGTCGAGGGTGCGATGAACGTCATCCTCGTCGTCGGTGCCTTCACGGCCTTCTATGCAGCGGCCATCGCCTGTACCCAGAGCGACATCAAGCGCGCGCTGGCCTTCTCGACCATCTCGCAGATTGCCTTCATGATGACCTCGCTCGCCGTGAGCGCGATGGATAACAAACTCATCGAGATTCACGGTGGCTACGGTCTGGGCTACATGGCATCGATGTTCCACCTGTTCACCCACGCCATGTTCAAGGCGTTGCTCTTCCTGTGTGCCGGTGCCATCATCCATGCCGTCCACAGCAACGAGAACAGCAAGATGCACGGCCTGCACAAGTTCATGCCCATCACCAGCATCTGCTTCCTCATCGGCTGTCTGGCCATCGCGGGCATTCCCCCGTTTGCCGGCTTCTTCAGCAAGGACGAGATCCTCGTGGCTGCCTATCACCGCGGCCTGGGTTGGGGATTGTGGATGTCGATGGTGGCTTGCATGACCGCCTTCTACATGTTCCGCATCTACTACCTCATCTTCTTCTGGAAGAAACATGAGGTTCACGACGAGCATCACGCACCCAAGGACCAGCCCTGGACGATGACGTTGCCGCTGATTATCCTCGCCGCCATCTCGTGTGTTGCCGGCTTCGTGCCCTTCCACGACCTGGTGACCTGGGACGGCAAGGCGTTGCACACCTCCATCGACTGGACGGTGGCCGGCTCGAGCATCGCTGTTGCCCTGGTGGGCATCGGCCTGGCCACGGTGATGTACCGCAAGGAGAACCCGCTGCCCGAGCGCATGGCCAATGCGATGCGAGGCCTGTGGACCGCTTCCTACAAGCGTTTCTACATGGACGAACTCTACCAGTTCATCACCCACAAGGTGATCTTCCAGGGCATCTGTGTGCCCATCGCCTGGTTCGACCGCCACATCATCGACGGCTTCATGAACCTGCTGGCCGACGCCACCAGTTCGCTGTCCTACGGCATCCGCCGCTTCCAGTCGGGCAGCGTGCAGGGTTATGTGTACGTTTACCTGTTGGGAGCCCTGTTGCTCGCTGCAGTCACCATGATATGTGTATTGTTTTAAATCAACGGTCTTGACAAAATAGAAAGGATATATCAAATGGAAATTTTCAATAATATACTGATTTACTTTGTGATCGTGCCTCTGCTGACGCTTGGAGGACTCGCCCTGTGCCGCAACCGCGGTATCAAGGCCATCAGGACCGTTGCCGTGATCGGCGCCAGTGCCCTCATGGTGCTCGCCGCCATTCTCGTGAAGATGTTCCTCGCCGCCCGCGGCGCCGGTGACACCAGCGAGATGATCCTGCGCACCGACGTGATGTGGTATGCCCCGTTCAATGTCCAGTTGGCCCTGGGTGTCGACGGCGTGAGCGTGGTGATGATTCTGCTGTCGGCGTTCATCGTGTTCGCCGGTGTGTTCGCCTCGTGGAAGATGAACCCGCTGCCCAAGCAGTACTTCATGTGGTTCTTCCTGCTGTCCACGGGTGTGTTCGGCTTCTTTATTTCGATCGACCTGTTCACGATGTTCATGTTCTATGAGGTCGCTCTGATTCCCATGTACCTGCTGATTGGCGTGTGGGGTAGCGGCAACAAGAACTACAGCGCGATGAAACTGACCCTGATGCTGATGGGTGGCTCGGCCTTCCTGATGCTCGGCCTGATTGGTATCTACTTCCACTCGGCCCCCGAGGGTCAGCCCCTGACGATGAACATCCTGGACATCGCCCATAACGACGCTATTCCCCACAGTTGGCAGTATGCCTTGTTCCCCTTGACGTTTGTCGGTTTCGGCGTGCTGGGTGCCATGTTCCCGTTCCACACATGGTCGCCCGATGGTCATGCCTCGGCGCCCACCGCGGTGTCGATGCTCCACGCCGGTGTGCTGATGAAACTGGGAGGTTACGGCTGCTTCCGCATCGCCATCTACCTGATGCCCTATGCCGCCAACGAGTTGGCTTGGATTTTCCTCTCGCTCACGGGCCTGAGCATCGTCTACGGTGCGCTGAGCGCCTGTGTGCAGACCGACCTCAAGTACATCAACGCTTACTCCAGCGTGAGCCACTGCGGTATGGTGTTGTTTGCCGTGCTGATGTTCAACACCACGGCGATGACCGGTGCCGTGCTGCAGATGCTCTCTCACGGTCTGATGACGGCCTTGTTCTTTGCCCTGATCGGTATGATCTACGGCCGCACCCACACGCGTGACATCCGCGACATGGGCGGTATGATGCACATCATGCCTTACCTGGGCGTGGGTTATGTGATAGCGGGTCTGGCGTCGCTGGGTCTGCCGGGCCTGAGCGGTTTCGCGGCCGAGATGACCATCTTCTTCGGCTCGTTCGAGAACGCCGACACCTTCCGTCGCGTGCTCACCATCATGGCCACCACGTCGATTGTCGTGACGGCGGTCTACATCCTGCGCGTTGTTGCCAAACTGTTGTTCGGCGAGGTACAGGATGAGCACCACCTCACCCTGACCGACGCTACCTGGGAGGAGCGCTTGTCGACGGCCACGCTGATTCTTGCCGTGGCAGCCATCGGTTGCTTCCCCAACTTCTTTGTTGACATCATCAAGAGCAGTTTCACCCCCGTTGTCAATGCGCTGATGGCAGCAGCCCCTGGCACTGCCGCCGGCACGTTGCCCATGTTCTAAATGAGAGTGTTTAACCTGATAAAAATCGCATAATATAGATATGATGGATTATTCACAATTCTTATCGATGCCGCAGGAGATAGGCCTGTTGCTGGTTTTCCTGCTTGTTTTCATCTACGACACTTTCATGCCTGAGCGCACCCAACGTCACCTGCCCGTGTTCACGGTCATCATGATGGCGCTCTACACGATATACTGCTTCTGTGTGCCCGCTGTCAAGGAGGGAACTCAAGTGTTCTTTGGCGGCATGTTCGAGGCCAATGCGGCTACCTGGGTGATGAAGAACATCCTCAACGTGGGTACCGTGCTGGTGCTCCTGCAGGCCGTTAAGTGGACCAACAGCGACTTTGTCAGCGTTCGCCGCGGCGAGTTCTACGAGTTGACGCTGTTGACCTTGTTCGGCATGTTCCTCATGATTTCGGCACGTCACTTCCTGCTGTTTGTCATCGGCCTGGAGACCGCCTCGCTGCCCATTGCAGCACTGGCCGCCTTCGAGAAACGTCACTACGAGTCGCACGAGGCTGCTGCCAAGTACATCTTCACGGCCATCTTCTCGTCGGCGATTTTCCTGTTGGGCATCTCCTTCGTCTATGGTATGAGCGGTACACTCTACTTCAGGGACATTGCCTCGCGCATCGCCGGTGAACACTCGGCCCTGCTGATTGCCGCTCTGGCCTTTGTCATTGCCGGTGTAGGCTTCAAACTCTCGCTCGTGCCGTTCCACCAGTGGACTGCCGACGTTTACCAGGGCGCTCCCACTGCCGTGACCAGTTACCTGTCGGTCATCAGCAAGGGTGCCGCCGCATTCTCGTTCCTGGTGATTCTGGTGCAGGTCTTCGGCGCTGCCTATTCCCAGGTGTGGGAGTGGATGCTCTATGCCGTGATTATCCTGACCATCACGCTGGGTAACCTGTTTGCCATGCGTCAGCGCAACCTGAAGCGCTTCCTGGCCTTCTCGTCGATCTCGCAGGCCGGTTACATCATGCTCGGCGTCATCGCCGTCAACGTGATGGGTATGTCCTCGATGATTTACTACGTGCTGGTCTACATCTTCAGCAACCTCGCCGCCTTCGGCGTGATTGCCGCTATCGAGCGCCAGACCGGACGCGTCACCATGGACGACTACAACGGCCTGTTCAAGACCAACCCGTGGCTGGCCTTCACGATGATGTTGGCGATGTTCTCGCTCGGCGGTATTCCCCCGTTTGCAGGCTTCTTCAGCAAGTTCTTCATCTTCGTCGGCGCCTGCCATCAGGGCTCGGTGGCCATCTACGTGCTCGTGCTCATCGCGTTGATCAACACCATCATCTCGCTCTACTACTACCTGCTGGTGGTCAAGGCCATGTTCCTGCGTCAGGACGACTGCGTCATTCCCACCATCAAGAGCCACTGGAGCGAGCGTGCCGGCCTCATCTTGTGTGTGCTGGGCATCGTCTTCATCGGACTGGTAAGTTGCATCTACGTCTACATCAACGGCTCGTTGGATGCCATGGGCTCGATGTTCAAATTGATCCAGTGAGCCCCGCTCGCTGGAGTTCATAGTGGAGTAGGGGATTGTGCGGCACTTGCCGCCCCCATAACTCAAAACTCAAAACTTTAAGTTTGAGTAGTAAACTTAAATAAATACTACTTCTGATATCATTTAGCATAACCAAGCAGAAGATTTGTTTCAAGTTATTAACCGAGGGAGGCTCAGTGGAGGACCACAGGGCCTCCCGTCTTTTTTGTGCTGGCGAAAGAGGTGGGCATTGATTCGATGTTTCAGAAGACAGGATAGACAAGAAGGACAAATAGAATTGTTCGACTGAATAGCACTCAGTTATCTTTCTTGTCTTTCTTTCGGTAGGATTGCCGATGCCAATTTGGTTAATTCACATCGAAAAACAGGTTCGACACGTCATTCTTTTTTTGGAAAAAAGCAAAAATGTGATTGTTTTTTGGAAAAAGATTTGTTTTTTTAATTTATTGTGGCTAAATTTGCGTATTAACTTGAAAATAATTAAGTCTAACCACATAAAATCAAAGGAATTATGAAAAGATCATTACTTATCACCATGATGGTGTTGTTGGCGTCACTGGCCGCCTGGGCCGATGTTAACATCAACACGACCAACTTCCCTGACGCTAAATTCCGTGCCTTCCTGATTGCCGAGTATCCAAGTGGTGTCATCACCACTGCGCAACTCAATGCACGCACATCATTGGAATTGCAGGAGTTGGGTATTTCTAACTTGAAGGGTATTGAGTTCTTCCCTAACCTGACTTTGCTCCGTTGTCAAGACAATAATCTATCCAGTGTTGACTTGA
>Ga0310695_10006583_pt1 | contig 19108 bp, 9 predicted proteins | sample RumenRJG_04DNA_FD_203882 | JGI IMG/M metagenome (GOLD analysis project Ga0310695, IMG submission 203882) | Bovine rumen microbial communities from Lethbridge, Alberta, Canada - RJG_04 (v2) (version 2) | ecosystem: Host-associated > Mammals > Digestive system > Stomach > Rumen | place: Canada...
AACGGTACCCTTTGTATATTTGGTATTGTTCTCACTATCGGGCTGGTCATTGCCCGTAATCCATCCACTGGAGTCAAAGCGTATGCCGTATTGTCCTGCAAAGCCTCCCAGCCATTGTCCCAGACACCCGGCTTCCACCTCGTAGAAAGCTTTCTTTTGCGTGAATTTCTCAAAACACAGGAAATACTCAGGATGTGATGCCAGGAAGTTCCTTATATCCGAATTACGCTTCATCCAAGCCATGGGCATCTTGCTGGCATTATAATATCCATCGGTAAAGCTGGCAGCTAAATAGCCTCCATACTGCTGGCATAAGGGCAACAGTTTGGCAAACAGTTGCAGCCGTTCAGGAAAGGTGGGATAGCCCTCCGCACCGAAATCCCAGAACTGCTCAGCAAAGTGGAAGCCTAGGAAATTGGGGTATTCCCTGAAGAATTTCTCGTATGCCGACAGGTCATCGGGTGTGTCAGGCAAACGGTTATGGGCACCGCTGGCACACTGTATCATGGTCCACACGCGGTTCTGTGCACAAACCCTCATCCATGAGTCGTAGATGGCTGGGCCACTGGGTTGATAACGGTCGTCTGACGACGTGGCAATATTGAAGATGACAAACGGACGCACGTCTTCCGGCACCATATCAATGATCTTCTGCGGATCAGCATAGTTACGCACGTCGATATGAATAAACCATGCTGGCTGCTCATTGGAGATAGGTCTGCGCAGGGTGGCACCCTGTAGCGCCATGCCTACAGCCAACAGGCTGACAGCCATGATGAGTCGTGAGTAGAGGAGAGTCTTTTTCATCTAGCTTGTTAGTTTTCTTTATAAGTTAATATCTATATCTTGCTCGCTCTGTTCGTCCCAATCGGTAACATACCATCCATCTGGTATCAGCCCGTGTTCTGTCAGTCGCATGTTGATAGTATAAGTTTTACCGCCCTCCAATGTGGCTGCCTCGGGAATGGGATACGTCTGCGGATTGCCGTAGAGCGTAATGACGAAGAAAGGAGTCCCATCAGCTATCGACTGCGGTGGCACAATAGCATACGACGAGATGCGCCAGTCAGTGGTCAGCTCACTATACATAGGGATGACAAGCTTGTCCTCTTCCAACGTCGTCACTGACTGCTTAGCTAAATTGACTTTCACGCTGCCATAGACACCCAGCAGACGGGCTCCGATGTGCGACAAGTCCACACGTCCCGTCTCGTCTACTACGTGGATGGCAACCTTGGCCATCATGTGGCGGAAGGCAATACCACCTTCGCTGGGAGCACGCGTGACACCAGCCGTTGTACCCACTATGAGGTCACAGGCCTCGAAGGCATCGTTGCTTCTCTGGTCTTCCTTTACGGTGAATACAGGTTCCGTTGTTATCGCATCTTCACCCCAGTCCTCCTGATACGGAGAGTAGGCTATCATACTTCCACCTGCGGAGGCAGGGAGGACAGCATTCCCGTCCTCACCAACCTCCGCCTGTGTCAGTGTCACGTTTCCATTTTCGTCCACCACGTAGACACCTATCACGCTACCTTGGGGTAGCGTAGTTTCGTTGCCATTCTCGTCGGTCACGGTCACGTTGGGCTGTTCTTTATCATTAGGCACCACGACAACGTCGTCGATGTACTCAAATTCGCTCTGTTTGCTGCAAGCCGACAACAACCAAATGGCAGTTGCCAATGTCAGTATTGAAAAGAATGGAATACGTTTCATTTTTCTTGTTTTTTGTTATCTTTATTTAGAAAGAATCACGTCACTGGCCACGATGTCTACGCTACCCGTACCCGTACGACCACCAAACGATATTTTGGTGACGGTGGCAAGGTCAATGCCCAGCGTCGTCAGGTCGACCGTCTTGGTGCCGTTGCTGCCATAGCCGTTACCAAACTCGGTGAACGTGTTGCCTATATAGTAGCCCATGCGCACCATGTTGCCCGACAGGTTGCTGATCTTAAAGGTCAGCGTGCTATAGTTAGCCAGTTCGCCGTTGGCAAACTCAAAGCATGTCATCAGATTGTTGGTGGTTGCTGTCCACGTATAGGTCGGAGCCACGTAGCTGGCATTGCCGCCAGGCGTTCCGAACGTTGCCGTCAGACTGCTATTGGCATCGGTGTTCCCGCCAGAAGTGTTGCCGCCTTCGCCTGTTCCTTCTGCACTGCCTATCAGTACGACATCACTGGCAATAATATCACACGATCCAGCATTGCTGCGTCCACCAAAGGCAATCTTGGTGACAGTCGAGAGGTCAATGCCCAGTGCCGTCAGGTCGATGGTCTTCTCGCCAGCGCTGTAGTACCCACTGCCAAACTCTGTGAACGTGCTACCCACATAGTAGCCCATGCGTACCGGTCCGTCCACTAGGTTAGAGAATTTGAACTTTAGCGTGTGGTAGTTAGCCAGTTCGCCATTGGCAAACTCGAATACAGTCATGAGGTTGCTGGTGCTTCCCGTCCATGTGTAAGTTGGAGAACTATATGAGGCATTGTTGCCAGGTGTTTGGAACGTAGCCGTCAGCGTAATAGGCTCGGCGGCCGGTTTCTCGCTCTCTGTCACGTCACCTGTCAGCTCATCGGCCACATAGTCCCAGTCGGTCACGCTACTGGCCAGTTCAATCTCGGCCTTGGCCTCAGCTCCGCCCCCAGAGATATTCACATTATAGGTATAGGCCTTACCCGACAGGAGGGTGACGGCATTGTTCAGTTTAGCATTGAGCACTTTGTCGCTCAACACTATCTGAATAAACTCGCCTGCTGCTACTTCCTGGGGCACGATGACGGCGCTTGACAGGAACGTGGTAGCATCAGCGGCAAAAGTTACCACCTTGATACTGGTAGCATCACCGGAGGCTGCACCAACCGTGCCGTCGCTAACCTTTAGCGAGGTGGCAATCTTCGTGTTCAGCACGTTGATGGTTGCACCCTTCAGGTTTACATCCGTCTCACCCAGGGTGAACTTTACTGTCAATTTTGACAGTTTATGAGTGAAGTTCAGGGGCACGTTTGGTGTGTCTTTGGTAAACGAATTGGTGCCTGTAGGTACACCTTGCAACAGGTCACTCTTCAGATAGCCAGCATCCGTCGACTGGTCCTGAGCCACGCTGAAAGCAACGGTTTCCGTATCTTTTCCGTCGAAGTTGGCAGAATAAGGTGCATAGGCATAGACACTTACTGCTGAACCGTCTGTAGGGAAAAACAGTTGCGTGCCGGTAAAGTTGCCATTGCCGTCGGCCGTCAGCTTATTATTGTTACCATTGGTGATGTAGGTATCGCCAGCCTTGGCAAACACCCCTATCTCCACACCATTGGCTATCTGTGTCTTCTGCAGGCTTGCATTGGCACTACGGGTAGCACCCATATAGCTGAACAAATTAATAGGTGTAGGTTCATTCGATGCTTTTCCGTTCTCATCGGATGTGCAGCTATTCAGGGTCAACAGTGCCAGCCCTAAACCTAAAAATGATAGTCTTTTCATTATCTTCATCATCTTTATCTTTTGGTTATCTTTACTTATCGTTTACTAATTCTCGCCGGTTCCGTAGCATTGCCATCGAAGTCCGATTCCACATTACCCGTCTCGTCAACTGAATTCGACACTCCCAGGTCGGCGCCAGTAGCCCAATCAGTGATAGAGATACTACCCAGGCAAAGCTCAGCCTTCACCATATTGAACGTAAAGGAATAGGCCTTCCCACTTTCCAGTGTGACTGTAGAACTCAACTTGGCAGTCATCATTTTGTCGCCTAGCACCATTCTTACCAGCTCTGTCCCTGCTGCTATGGTTTGTGGTACGACCACTATGCAAACAGTTTCCCAGTCACCCAATGATGTTGCCACTTTGATGTCGGCAGCCTCGCCAGTAGCCTCGCCCAGCGTTCCCGTTGCCAGATTCACAGTGGTTGCAATCTTAGTTCCCATCATGGTCAGCGTCGCCTTGCTAAAGTCGGTATCATCGTCTGCAGCCTTTACCACCTTGATAGCCATCTTCGTCAACAGGTGTCTGAATTTCAGTTGTACAGCCTCGTCAGTCTGTGCTACCGGGTTGTTGACAGGCATTCCATACAGAAGGTCGCTCTTCAGATAACCGTCCTCCGTACTTTGGTCTTTGCTGATGGTGAATACATTGTTTGCATTCAGTGCCCATCCACTTTGGTAGGGAGCGTAGGCATAAAGACTGGCACTGCCCGTTGTGGGCCATTCCATGGTGCTTACCTTGGCGGTCAGACTACCATCAGCCTTCACCGCATAGCGGGCATTGCTTCCGTTGCTGACGGTGGTCAATCCGCTGACTCCGAACACGCCTACCTCCACAGCAGTATTGAGTTGTGTGGTCTGGGGATCACTCGCAGCACGGGTGGCTGCCAGTGATGAAGTCAGGCTGATGATGTTGCTGTGGGCAGACTGCGGCTGTACGGAGGCATCGTCTGCCGAGCAAGCGTTGAGTACCGCCCCCGTCAGCAACAGTGTCGCAACAACATATAATCTGTCCTTTCTCATAGCTTATTTATTAATATCATTCGGTTGATTTCTCCAAATACATATCCGAGGCCTTGATGACGCAGGAACCTGTACTTTCACTTACGTTGGCTCCACCGAAACGGATTGCTGTAACGTCAGCAGCAGTTTTCCCGCTTGATAAAAGACCACTAATGGTTTCAGTTTTTTCTCCAGATGAATAATAATTCTTATCATTACTTGTATTGTCGCTGTAAAGGACATTGATTCTAACCGCTTTTCCTTCTGTCTTATCAGAGAAGTTAAAATGCAAACTTGTGTAATTAGCGAGTTCTCCATTCGAGAAAGTGAAACAGTTCATCAGGTTGCTGTTACCAGCTGTCCAAGCGTATGTGAAATTGGAAGCAGTATATGAGGCATTACTGCCAGGTGTACCAAATGTAGCATAGAGCTTCGTGTCATCTGTTGTACTACCAGGATCGGTACTGCTGGGAGAGGTGCCGCTGGGCACGAGGTACACTTTGTCTGCCGTAATGTCAACAGAACCTGTGCCGGTGCGTCCACCAAAGGCAATCTTTGTCACTGTGGACAGGTCGATGCCAAGAGTAGTCAAGTCTATCGACTTTTCTCCGATGCTATTAAAACCATTGCCAAACTCTGTAAATGTACTACCTATAAAGTAACCCATGCGAACCATACCATGTCCTTCTGAGAAATTAGCCAGCGTAAACTTCAGTTCTTTATAATAGGCCAGCTCGCCATTGCTGAATTCAAACATCGTCATCAGGTTGTTGTTGGTTGCCGTCCAAGTATAGGTTGGAGCCTCGTAGGTAGCGTTGCCGCCAGGGGTCTGGAAGGTAGCATAGAGTGGTTCAGGCTCTTCCTCCTCCATGGTAGCGCTCCCTAAGTCCTCGCTGTCGCCCCAACCTGTCAGGGTGACGCTGCCGAGGGTCAACTCGACCTCCATGCCAGAGCCCACGTTTGCTGTGAAATGGTAGGATTTGCCTGCCTCTAGCGTAGCAGCTGAGCCCAGCTTAGCTACTAGTGTCTTGGGTGTCTCTTCGGCAGTCACTATCTTCACCAGTCTGGTGTCGGCGGCGATGGTCTGTGGGATGGTGATTCCGTAGAGTGTCGTGCCGTCGGCAGATGGTTCTGCGCTCAATGTGCCAATCTTAATGTTATTAATGGTGGATGGCGTGGTAGCCAGCGCACCCGTTGAGGGGGTCAGCGTAGTAGTCGTACAGGTGTTGGTGATATACACCGCGGCACCGTTGAGTGTTGTCGTAGCCTCACTGCTCTTCTTGACCGTCACGTTGATGCGTGACAGCTTGTGGGTAAAGCCCAGTGCGATGGCCTCAGTAGTCTGTGCCGACGAAGCCTTGGCATAGAGCAGGTCGCTGGCCAGGTAGTCGGCATCCGCGCTCTGGTCAGTCTTAACGCTGAAGTTATTAGCAGTGTTGTACGCCCATCCCTCCTGATAGGGGGCATAGGCATAGATGTTGACCGTCGAGGTGGCATCGGGCCACTTCATGTTCGTGGTGGCCGACAGCGTGCCGTTGCTCTCCACCGTATATTGGTTGTTGTTACCATTGCTAATGGTGCTGCTGCCAGTTACACCAAAGGCTCCCACCTTTACGCTGGTGCTCAGCGCTGTAGTCTGTAGTTCGCTGGCAGCACGCGTGGGCACCACTTGCGACGTCAGGTTGATCTCTTTGCTAGGCGGAGCCTTCTGTATGCCAGCATCGTCAGCAGAGCAGGCAGTGAGGGCCAAGAGGCCCGTCACTACTTGCAGTATGAGAAATGATTGTTTTATCTGCATGATAATTCTATTGATTATTTTATTGGGGCAGCTTAAATGCTAAGATGGGGAGAACAGTTCTATTACCATTTCCCTTTCCTGCAGTCTTTCCAAGACCATAATTCAACTCAGCATCGTTTACTTTCACATAGAAGAAATTCGTTCCATTCTCAGTTACGGTTGTAAAGACAGTGCCATTACTAAAGATAGCAGATTGATTTAATGCCGTGGCTAGACCATTTATAGTGGATAAAACAGAGGAGGGAGAACTTGAAGTATAAAAATTACCAGAACTTGCACTCCAACTTACTTCTAAAGCATTAGTGATTTCTGCATTACCAAGATTGTTAAGAATCTGCACCATCTGACCAAATGCAGGGGCGAACCAGCCACTTAGATTTCTGTTTCCAGAAGCTGCTCCTACAATTGCATTAGCATCAAGAGGATTACTACTACTTGTAAAGTTTGTAAAATTAACGATAGCGCCATCCATATTTTCACTCCATGCGGTTTTTAGGGCATCTGTTTTTGTTCTACCATTAATCATTGCGAGACTTGCTGCAAAATCTGAAGGCGCATCTTCATGTGAATCATTATCTTTCCATGACTTACTTCCCATACTCTTTACAGACATAGCATATCCTATATATCCTGCTTCTTGATCTTCTGCGCTGAGTTCGCTTGAGCTATTGGTGAATACGATTGCCCTAACCGATGATTTCTGGGCATCAGTCAGATTATTCTTATGAACTAGTGTACCATCATTTAAAACATAGTCGCCAGCAACTATAGCATCTTCAGCATCTACGTTCTCGTTATTATCATCAGTCCATGCACTAATCGTGGTGCCTCCTAACGACAGTTCAACAGATAGTTGATTAATTGTAACCGTAAAACTGTATTGTTTAGCAGAAGCGAATGATTTTCCATTAGCACCTAATTTAGCATAAAGGGTTGTAGATACTGAATTATTATAAGTAGCGTCAGTGACAATTTTGATGAAATTGGTGCCAGCAGCAAGAGTCTGGGGCACGATAATAGCACTGGCGGTTGCTGTGGGTTCTGTTTCTCCCGTTGCCAGCGTGGCTGCTGTGATTTCTGTGACAGAACCACTTGCTGTACCCAGAGCACCAGTTTTCAGATTGAAGGGTGCGGTAGGCTTGGTATTCAAGATAAAGATCTGGGCACCTTTCAGACTAAGACCTGTTCGGTTATTGGTGATATTGACATTGATCTTACTCAACATGTGAGCAAAAGCAAGCTCCAGTGCAGATGTAGAGCTTTCCTTGTTGGTAAGAGGGGTAGCCCAAATCAAATCACTGGCTTTATAGTTATCGTCAGAACTTTGGTCAGCCTGTACTGTGAAGTTCTGGTCGGCATTAACATCCGTAACATTCCATCCAGATTGGTATGGTGCATAGGCGTAGATGTCAGCATTAGCATTATTCGGATAATAAACCTTATCACCACTAACCGTCAAGCCGCCACTCCCATCAGCAGTAAAGGGCTTGTTATTGCCATTCGTCACGAAACCTGTTGTAGAACCCGTGGTGGTAATGAAAGTACCCACTTGAATGCCACTGGCAATCTGTACGTTCTGAATGTTTTGTGAAACACTACGCGTTGTTGAGAAGTTAGTAGAAAGAAGAATCTCCTGACCTAGATCGGGAGTTTCTGCTTTCGCAGTACTGAGCTCATCTTGTGAGCAGCTTGAGAATGAGAATACGGCGGCAGCTATCGTTGCCAAGCCGAGGAATAATTGTCTCTTTTTCATTGTTTTTGAATTTAAAGATTACATTAAGATTTCTGGATGCAAAGTTAGGATATTTCAGCAGGAACAGCCTTTTTATATGTTTCATGTTCCTTCGAATTTGTTTCGTTGGACTATCATACGGTTACATAGCGGTTTCAAATTGTATCGATGTCTGCTTTAGCGGATAAAAACGAAGAAGCCCACCACTAAAGGTGAGCCTCTTCTTTACAACGAATCAATTAAAATATGTAGGAAATCTAATTCTCTTTCCGATTGGCAGGTATGCCATAAGGCACCAGTCGCATGTTTGCTATGCAAAACTGGAACGACTCCATCGCCTGAGCCGGATGGCTATCGTTGAGTTGATAGTTGATTAGCTTAATGATAGCCTGTTTCTTGTTCTTCCTTAGGTAATCAGCCAAACTGCCCACCGTGGAATATTGCTCGCTCTCCGTCACACGGAAGGCCGAGAGAGGGATGGTGTAGGTCTTCCAACCATCAGCAAAGGTGACAGGCTCGTCCATTTCCCACATGGCGGTCTGGGCAAACCACGACTGGCTAAGCGATTTCTGCTGGTCTTTGTCCAGGCGGAAAGACATGAAACCAGTATTCCACTCGGGACTGCCGTTGCTGCTGACGTAGATGTCCATCTCTATAGCAGCCTCTTTGCACTTGGTATGAGCTGTAATGAGCCCGCCTGAGTTGTCGATGACATATTGCATGCGGTCGCCGAAACTGAATCGAAGCTGACCCGTGCTGGGGTCCAGTCCGCCATCGACAGCCCAGGGTGTGAGCACATTGCCGAAGAAACAGATCATGTAGTCCGGATTGGTGACACCAGAAACTCCATGAAGAGCATGACCTTCGGGCAGATGGTCGGCACTGACCACGGCCAGCTTGTCAATGAGGCTCTGGGTGATGTTGATGGTGTTCTCGAACTCAGTTCCCGCGTAGGGAGCCTTGGTGCCTTGGGTACTGAAGTTGTGGAAGAAGATGCAAGGGCTGCAGAACATCGAAGGGGAGTAGGTGCTCATGTGGGCTCCTGTGGCCTGACAACGTATATGACCGGGAGCAACAACGTACGATGGCATCACGAACTGTATCAGTTTGGAGGTTGCGGTGAAGTCGGTCACCTCCACTTCCCCTGTTGCTGTGGGCAGATAGACGTGGTCGACGAATTGCAGGTTGCGTCCCTTGAGGGTCACCACCTCGCCAGCCTGTGGAAGCGTGCGATCCACTCCTGTGATGGTAGGCTGTGGATCGCTGGTGCGGGTGAGTGTACACATCGTGGTGATAACGTCAGGCTTTATGGCGTAGAGCACCATCTTGTTATTACCCGTGTGTACTGCCTTTATGCTGACTGCTCCTGCGGCAGATGCGGTGTTGCTTGGTGTCAGACTGACCGTCTTTCCGTCAAACTGATAACTATAGTCCAGATTGCACACAGAGTCGCGCAGAATAGTGGTGGCATTGACAAACCAGTGTGAGAAGACGGCTTCGGCATCGTCCACACTCTGGAACTCGATACGGAAGGACTGGGCAAAGTGGTTGGTATTGTCGGTTCCCACCTCGGTAGCACCCTCCCAGATACCAAACAACTGGTCAACAGGGAGGTCAACGCCCTCTGCCATCGTAACACTCTCGGGGGCAGGCAGCGAAGGAGCTTCAATGTCCTTGCTGCACGATATCCATAGTGGCAGAAAAGCCAGGAGGCTAATAGCTATTTTCTTTTTCATTGCATTCATATGCTTATTATATTACCTTTTACTTAAAGTTGGTTTCAGCGGAATAGGCTTTCTCGCTGTAGGTGATGCCCCGCTCACTATCGGTTTTCTGCATTACAATTTCGCAATAGCCTGTAGCGAAAGTGCATCCATCGGGGATGACGACATGCACGGTGGTGGCATCGTTCTGCTTCGTGGCATCCATCTCACACTTGACGCGTCCGCCGAAGACCATCGGAAGCCATACTTCCTCGGCTCCATCCAGATGGGTGCCGGTGATGGTCAGCGTACGTCCGGCAATCAGAGTCGTTGTTGAAAAGGCACTGATAGTAGGCTGCTCTGACTTGGGACGGATGACAAAGGGAAAATCAGTCATGCCCCAACGGGTAACAACGCGGATGTTGTCGCCCGTGGTATTGACATCGGAGGGCAACTGGATAGTGATAGCACCGTCAGATTGATAGACAAAGAGTGTGTTGAGATTGATGTCGGTGCCATTGACTATGACGCGCCGCACCTCACCCAGATGTTCGCCTCGAAGGCTGATGGTCTGTCCGGGATAGGCGCATGACACTTGCTCTATAGGGCGCTGCACCATGTTCATCCATACACTGTCAAGGCGTGGCCCCTCTTCGTCTTTCGTACAAGAAGGGCAGGCCAGTAGCACTAAGCAGGCCAGCAACAGACTATTCTTTATTTGCTTCATCTTGTTCATAGCGATAAACGTATTTGTTGTTGATGATATTGGTAAAGTCGTAGCTGATGGGAGTTTTCACGAGATTGGCATCCTGCATGACTTCCGTAGGCGGATAGATCATGGACCAGAGGTTGTCGCTGACTCCCAAATCCTGAGCATGGCAGTAACTTCCATCGGGAACGTTGTGCTGACACTCACGACTGGGCTGGATTATCGTGTACGAGCCGTCGCTGTTGGTGCTCAACGTAGGAGTGCCGATGCGCGACAGGTCGTCGTCTTTCTTGTAGCTGTATTTATAAAGTCGGTGACAACCCATAAGCGGATTGTCCTCCAGTTCTGCCAAGCGGCCGTTCTGGTAATCAATCATACGCTTCAAGTGGCTGTCGCCCATAAATGAACGACGCACGATATCTGCCCAGCAAAGACCTTCGGCGAAGAACTCCATGCGACGTTCGAGCAACAGCGAGTCGTAGTCGAGACGGGCATAGTCGCCAGGATAGGTTCCACGGGCTATCTCGGTTTTGTAGGCGCGACGCCGTACTACGTTGACGGGCTCAAGTATACGCGGGTTGGTGGTGGTCTCCTCGCTATAGAGTCCCATCATAGCCTCGGCCAAGTTAAGATACACCTCGCTTAGCCGAAGCATTGGCGTGCAGAAGCCCGAATTGCCTTGAATGGCAATATTGTCTGTACCCAGCGGACCGCCAACCACCTGTTCTTAATGGCTACAGGGTCCCATGAGTCGCGCTTGACAGTCCACGGCTCGCCCTTGGTGCGACAGGTGTCCTGCTCATGAAACAGATATGAGTAAGTCATGCCGTGAGGCATGATATTGCCACGCGTACGGGTCAGCCCGCCACGCTGCGAGTAGAGCAGCACGATATCGTAGCTGGCCCAGTTGAAGTAGGTCATGCCGAAGTTCTTGTTGATGCAGCGGTCGTAGCAGAACATGCCTTGAAGCTCGTTGCCCAGTCCGTAGCTGGTACTGCCTGCCACTGTTTGGATGGCAAAGAGCACCTCGCTCGAGTTATTGTTCTGCACACGGAACAGTTGTTCGTAGTCGTCCATCATGGCATAGCCGCCCTGTGGAGCCAGCTCCAGCGCATTGCGGGCAGCTAGGGCTGCCTTGGCATAGTAGAATTCTATAAGTGACATCTTGGCACCATACTCTATATCATTCTCATAATACTTGTCGAGCACATCAGTCTGGAACGTAGTGGTGAAATGCTCACCTTTGGCCCAGGCTCCAGCCGTCAGATAGAGACGCGACAACAGTGCCCAGGCACTAACTTGCGACACACGGCCCTTGGTCTCGGGAGTGACAGGCAGCCACTTGGCTGCATACTCAGCTTCGCAAATAGCATACTGAATAACGTTTTCAAAACTATTAGGGTAAGCAGTAGGACTATGGGTGACGGGGTCGTCGACGATGGGCACGTCGTGCCAGTAGATGGCCAGATACCAATAAGCCAATGCCCTCATAAACCGAGCCTCACCAATGCAGGCATTAGCCTCGGCCTCCGTACACACCTTGTTCTTAATGCAATAAGGTGCGTAGTCGTTGATGATATAGGAAGCCTGGGTAATGACGTTATACAGACTGGCCCAAGAATATTGAATGGATGCGTTCTGACGTTCCTCGTTCAATGTGGCCTGAGCATTGACTTCACCTATGGTAGAGTTGGAGATATAAAGGTTGTTGGCGCGAGCGTCACCAAGTGAAATAAAACGCTGCTTCATGAAGTAATACCACGGCTGGGCATAGAGCCCTGCAGTCGCAGCGCGCAAGGCATTGATATCCTTCAACTCGTCATGGGCCGGCACAATACGCTCGTTGGTAGTGTCAAGATAGTCGTCACAACTGGACAGCAACATCAGCGTGGCAACGAAATAGATAATATATTGTTTCATACCTTTTTATTTTTTTATCTTTAATATCAGAATGTTGCTTCGATTCCGAAAATCACCGATCGGGGAGCTGGTACGCGACCCGTATCGACACCATACATCAGCATGCCTTGTCCCGACATGGAATACTGACCATTCTGTGAACCCACCTCTGGGTCGTAACCTGTATATCCGGTTATGGTCGCCACGTTCTGGATGTTTGCCGAAAGTCGCAAATCCTGCATATATAGTTTCTTGCAGTATTTCTTGGGAATGCTGTAGGTCAGCGTGATGTTCTTAATACGTAGATAGCTGGCATCCTCTACATAACGGTCGCTGACACGGCTGTTGTAGTTCGAGTGCAGGTTGTCAATGCGGGGAATAGAGGGCTCTGCTCCTTCAGCCACATAGACATTCCAAACATTCAGATTCCCGCTGTTGCCATCGTGGTAGGCCCAACGTGCATAATTACCCGTACGCACATATTTGTTCCATGCCGCACCTCCCGGAGTCAATGACGGGTCGTCCATGCGTCGACGGGTCCAGTTGAACACCTTGTTGCCTACGCTGCCATAGAGGAATATGGACAAGGCAAACTGCTTATAGGTGAAGGTGTTGTTCCAGCCAAAGGTGTAATTGGGCAATCCATTGCCAAGGAAAGTCTTGTCGGCATCGTCGATGATGCCGTCGCCGTTCAAATCCTTATACAACAAATCACCGATGCTGGTGGTCAGCGACTTGGCAGAGCTGTTGCTGACTACTGTCCCCACACGATAGTTAGGGGTAGCAGCAATGACGGTTGAGGTGCCATCGCCATTGTCGCGCAGGAAGTCTGCTGCCGTGTTGATACGTCCTGCCACTTGGAAACCATAGAACTGGCTGATACTATGGCCGACGGCAGTGCGGGTGATGGTCTCGCCGGTTCCCTCGTAGTCGAGCGTCTTGTCGATGAATCCTGACTCGTTGTTCAACTTGGTCACCTCGTTACGCACCAGTGAGTAGGTCAGCGACGTCTTCCACTTGATGTTCTTCTTGTTGATGACGTGGGCATTGAGCGTCAGCTCGATACCCTTGTTACTCATGTTGCCGATGTTGGCCCACTGCGGCTCGGCACTGCCGGTAATCTTCGTCGATGTGCCGCTATAGAAAGGCAGGGCGGTCTGCATGAGCAGGTCGCGGGTGTTCTTCCAGAAGGCATCGAAGATGAACTCGATGCGGTTGTCGAAAAGACTCAGGTCGAGGCCTACGTTCCAAGAGTCGGTCTTCTCCCACGTCAACTTGTCGTAGTTGGGCATGTTGGCTGTCTTGTAACTGGTGCCGAAGTTCGACTCCAGATTGGCGAAGTTGGCCATGAAAGTGCTTTCTGTAAGATTGGCATTACCTACAAGACCATAGCCAGCACGAAACTTCAGGCTGCTGATAGCAGCAATGATTGGCGACTTCTCTTGCAGCATCATCCAGAAGTCTTCCTCCGACACACGCCATGCCAATGCTGCTGATGGGAAAGTGCCCCACCGCTGGCCACGCTCGAAGAGAGAGGAGCCGTCGTGACGCAGTGTTCCAGTAAACATATAACGGTCTTTATAATTATAGGTGACACGTCCGAAGAAACTGCTGAATCGCTTGGTAGTGCTATAGCCTGCGTTGTCGTCGCGGCTGGAGTCGCCACCGGAGAGTGCCTCGTTGGTGTTGGAACCGCCTAAGCGTTTGCCGTAGAGGTAGTCGCGATAGCGGTGGTTCATCTCATAGCCCAGCATGAGTGACAGTTTGTGAGACTTTTTTATCTTCCAATTACCAGTAGCCACCGACTTGACGGACCAATACTGATTAAAGGTCTTGGAAGTCTCGTGAGTGGCATACTCACGGGTAGCACCATTCTCGCCCAACTGATATTCTGGCAGCATATAGCGATAGTTGTCGGTATTGGTATCGTAGGTAGCTTCAGTCTTCCAAGAAAGCCACTTCCAGGGCTTGATGGTGAAATACACGTTAGTGCGCTGAGTGACAATCTTATTCTTACGCGTCGTCAGTTCTGCCAGTGCCACAGGATTAGGTTGCCATGTGTCTGTATCTCCATTGAAACCCGACTTCGCCCATGAGCCATCTGGATTACGAACAGCATTGTTGGGAGTGTCGCTCAACGCGTTGGGCACGACATCCCATGAGGCCATACCCGTATTGCGATCCGACTGCCCGAGACTGAACGTAGCGCCCAAGTCAAGCCATGTGTAGGCTTTTACATCCACAGAGCCGCGTAACGTAATGCGATGAAAGTCGTTGTTGATAGTAATACCCTGCTGGGAGAAGTAACCACCCGACAGGCTGTAGTTGATGCCCTTGCTTCCACCACGCACACTGAGATTATACTCCTGGCGCAGTCCTGAGCGGAACAGTGCGTCTTGCCAGTCAGCACCTTCACCCAGGGTGGCAGGGCTGGCAAACATATCACTGACCTTGGCAGTGGTTCGCTGAAGATTGGCCTCACGAGCCCACTCGGCAAACTGATGGAGATCCATGACGTCGAGTTTCTTGGGAAGCATGTCCCAACCTACCTGCGCCTTGAAGTTTACCTTGGGGGCAGTACCATCAAAGCCTTTTTTCATATTCACGATGATAACGCCATTGGCGGCCTGTGCACCATAGATGGCCGTGGCTGAAGCATCCTTCAGGATTTCTATACTCTCCACGTCGTTGGGGTTCAGCTCGGCCAGCGGATTGCTGAACACGTTAGACCCAGCCTCAGATGTGATAATCGCGCCGTCAATGACATAGACTGGTTCATTGCTGGAGTTCAGCGAGTTGACACCACGTATTTGAATGCTCGTGCTACCTCCAGCTGCACCGCTATTCGATGTAAGTTGCATACCGGCAGCCCGACCTTGTAGCATCTGGTCCATTGAGGCTGCAGAGGTCTGCTGCATGTCATCGGCTTTCACTGAAACAACGGAACCGGTAATGTCGCTACGCTTCATGGTTCCATAGCCTACGACCACTACCTCATCCATCACCTGCGAATCGCTCTTCATCGTTACTTTCATGCCGGATGCTGCTTTTAGCTCCTGCGTCTTACAGCCAATGTAGGTAAAGACGAGAACAGCATTCTTTGGCACTTGTAACTTGAAACGGCCGTCCATGTCGACAACTGCACCAGCCGTACCACCTTTCTGCTGTACTGTACATCCGATGAGTGGTTCACCCATGTCGTCGACCACTTGTCCTGATGCGGTAATCAGGTCTTGTCCCATTGCCGTAAGTGGAACGAGGAACATCAGCAGTACAACGCTCAAGATAATTCTTTTCATCATAACTTCTACTATTATTATATTATTGCCATTCAATAAAAAGCACTCGCTGACATGAGGTTGTCAACGAGTGCAAAGATAGCGTGTTTCTTGTAAGAAGGCTTTTCTTTATGTTTCATCTGTTTCCGAATTTGTTTCACTTAGGTATTCTTTCTTCTTATGCTTGACAATATAGTCCGATGGAGTGATACCGAAGTGCCTTTTGAACGTCGCAGAGAAATGTGTAGGATTGGAAAATCCTACAGCATAAGTGACCTGAGCAACTGAGGTGTCACCCGTTTCCAATAGTTTTGCCGCCTGCTGGAGGCGCAAGTTACGGATGAACTCTCCCACAGTGATACCCATCATCTCCTTCATGCGACGATGTAGTTGAGTACGGCTCAGCCCCACCTCATCAGCCAATGCCTCCACGTTAAAGCTGTCATCGTCCAAGCGCTCGTTGACAGCTTTCATAATCCTTTCCATCAAAGCAGCATCATTACCCTTCAGTTCTACCTTACGTACAGTGTCTTCCTGCTCTTGGACACCAGAGAACTTACCCTTCATACGAAGCCTGTTAGCTATTAACCCCGCTATGCGAGCCTCTAGCTCTTCGAGATTGAAGGGCTTGTCGACATAGGCATCAGCACCTTGCTCCAAACCTTCCACTCGCGACTGGTGTTCCGTCTTGGTTGTCAGCAGGATGACAGGGATGTGGCTAGTCTTGGTAGTGCCCTTTAGACGTTTCAACAGTTCGAATCCATCTATCTGGGGCATCACTACATCACTGATCACCAAATCGGGTATGCTTTCGACAATACCCTCAAGTGCCTTTTGCCCATCTGGATATACCTCTACATGATAGGATACACCGAGTTCTGTCTGTAAGAACATACGTATCTCTTCATCATCATCAACCACGGCGACATGATAGGTAGTCTTCGTACGTACCTTACGCTGACTCTCAGTATCAGTAATCATAGCAGACGGATTTTTCTGAGTGTCAGGTTCCATATAATATTCGCTATCCACCAGTTGCTCCTTGGGCAGGTGTGCCGTTCCGAGAGGCAGACGAACTATAAATTCTGCCCCTTGTGCATCAGAACGGTTATGGGCAGTAATCGTTCCCCGGTGCAGCGCCACTATTTTCTGTGTCAGGTTAAGTCCTATACCATAACTCATCTGTCCGGCTGCAGGACGGGCTGAACTCTGATAGAATCGCTCAAAGACCTTACGCAATTGGACCTCATCAATACCTTGGCCGTTGTCGCGTACCACCAATTCGGCCTTGCCATTGGAAGTCTGACGTATCGATACGCCAATCTGCCCGCCATCAGCGACATACTTGACGGCGTTGCTCAAGAGATTAGTCACTACCTTATCGAAATGATCGCGGTCTATCCATACCTTCATGTCAGGTGCCTGCACGTCCAACGTGAGTGTAATACTCCGTTTCTCCATTTGATAATCGAAATCATGGCAGATATCACTGACAAAGTCTGCCAACTGGGTTTCTGCAAAATGGAGCATCATCTGCCCTTTCTCTATCTTACGGATACTCAGGATCTGATCTGTCAGTTTGAGTAGACGACTCGTACTATGCTCTATATTACGCAGGGCACGTATCTGTTGAGGATCGTGGGCATTGCGCAACAGATTGTCTAATGGACTCTTGATAAGCGTCAGCGGTGAGCGCAGTTCATGGCTGATGTCAACAAAAAACTTGATTTTCTCCTCATTAATGTCAGCCTGACGTCGATTCCAATAGTTACGCCACCACAGGGTAATGATGCCCAAAACTACAAATAGGTAGAAGAGATAGGCGCCCCATGTGCGATACCAAGGTGGAGTGACAATGAGACGGATTTCCTTGACAGGAGAGTAGACTCCATTATCATAGGCGCGTACTTGTAACACATGATTGCCGACAGCCAAATGGGAGAAATAAATCTCACTACGCCCTGACTCCGTTTGATACCATTGATCTCCTGACTCTTTGGTAAAGCGGAACTCATAGCGAACATTCTGGGCGTCACGAAAGTCCATGGAAGAGAACCGCAGGCTGAATGTATTATCCAGATATGAAACGCGAATGTCAGTAGTCTCTTCCAAAGGATTTATGAGAATGTGCTTTCCGTTGGTTAGGGTTGAAGCATTCACGTCAATATCGCCTAACCGCATACCAGTCAACGTAATACTACGAGAAAACTCCTTCGTGCTAATCTTATCAGGCTCAAAGTAAGTGATGCCGTTCTGGTTTCCGAAAATAATTTCTCCTCGTGACGAGAAAGACCCTACTCCACGCAGATATGACCATTCTTCCAAACCATTACCACGATAGTAGCGGGTGAAATGACCATTGGTCTCTATTCGTCCTATTCCGCGATAGGTGCCCACCCAGATTACGCCATCAGCTGTGATGAGCATGTCGCAAATGATATTATTTGGCAGTCCCTCTTTGGTGGTAAAGCGTTTCCACTTCCCTTTATCATGCCCCTGAGTATAGTACTGAAACAGCCCCTTGTTGGTTCCTACCCATATAGACTGGTCATAAGGCGACTGTCCTATGGAATAGACAATAGCAGGGCGAAGGTCTTCGTCTATTTCGATATCTACCAATTTGTCTTTCTTCGGGTCATATATGTCAATACCATAGTAGTGACCTATCCAAATCAATCCGTCACGGTCAGTGAAAAGCTTATTCAAATGTGGATTCGTCAGCATCAGGCTACCTTGTCCCAACAATCGCTCGGTTTTGCCGTCGGGGGTGTAGCTGTGCAAACCATCGTTGAACACCGCAGTATACAGGTTCCCTTGTTTGTCGCGAGTGATGCTGCTGATTCGCTGAGTCCCCGTACTAACAACATGTTCCTCCCGTCCTTTCTTGGTATCAAGACGGAACAGACCATTACGGAAGGTGCCCACCCAGAAATCACCATGACCGGCTTCGTACATGGTTGTTACAGTATGGTCTCCCATCCAGTGCCCCAGGGCTTGACCGGAATGGGTAATGCTGGTAACTCCGCCTTTCTCCTGACAGATGTACACATGCTTGTCAGAATCAGCAAATAAAGAGCGCAGGGCATTACCATTGTTAGTCTGCACTTGCGACAATGGCAGGTAATGAAACGATGAAGGCTGGGCTTCGGCAAAAAGTAGGCCTTGCAGATGGCATCCAATCCATACGTTGCCATCTCGGTCGTTTAGATAGGCATATACTTTCTCATGGCTTAAATCTATTCTACGACCAGTGGTCAGCTCTTCAACAGGCTTACATGTGTTATCTCTAATATCTATATGCCACAAACCACTCCCTGAAGTACCAATCAATAACTGTCCCTTGGCATTAGTGAAAATCCTGTGTACTGCCATACGGGGAAATGTGATGACAACCTCGAACTCACCACTCTTCTCATTGTATTCCAGCAAGTCCGTATAGGTTGTCACCAACAAACGATGACGACAATCCTCTATGATGTCTACGGCTCGCTTTCCATGCAAGGAGGCTTCATCA
>Ga0310695_10006584_pt1 | contig 19105 bp, 9 predicted proteins | sample RumenRJG_04DNA_FD_203882 | JGI IMG/M metagenome (GOLD analysis project Ga0310695, IMG submission 203882) | Bovine rumen microbial communities from Lethbridge, Alberta, Canada - RJG_04 (v2) (version 2) | ecosystem: Host-associated > Mammals > Digestive system > Stomach > Rumen | place: Canada...
AGTACCTGCCAGGAGAGTGAGAGGATGACATTCTCTCCGGCACATAGCCCGGAAGTCTCGGTATCGAAAACGACTATTTTCTTTATCTCATTCATTATTGTTGGTGTTGATGTTTTCAAATTGCTTGATACGACCCGCAGTGAAGTGCGGTTCCCTGGCATTCTTCGTTTAGTCTGCAGGTGATGCAGCGTGAGGACTTCAGGGCATCACCGATGACCTTGAACTTGCCGTACTTCGGTGCACCGTCGAGGGCAACCAGGCCACGCTCCTTCAACTTTTTCATTGAGCGGTTGACTGCAGCCGGACTTTGGCTAATGGCACCAGGTATGTCGATTCCGTTGATGCCTCCATGGACGGTGGCATCCCTGACACACCAGAACACAAGTTGGTCACGGTCGGACAGTCCGGTAAGCTGCTCCCTGGTTCTCTCAGTGAGCAGCCTGTTACGCTCGGTCAGGTTCTTGGCCATCTCTTCACGCCTGGCACGGTTCTCGGCACGCTTCTCGTTCCTCGCGGCCACAAACCCATCGTCGAGGGTAGATTTCACTGAGGTCGGTTTTTCGGGGCTTGTGGCGGCACTTTGGCCATTCGGTGGAGTGTCGGCCGCTCGCGACGGTTTCGGGCTGTCAGATGGCGTTTCTGCGGCTTCTGACGGGCTTTTCGTCGGCAGATTGTTGAAGGGGATGGTTTCTATTGATATCTCTTCAAGCTTGACGTTGACTGTCTTTATGTCATCGAACAGTACGTTGTAGATGACCTGGTCCTGGATTTTCAGGCGGTTCTCCATCGTGACGCTTTGCTTGCGAACCGGCATCTTGTATATGAAACCGTTCTCCACATCGAACACGCCGACCATGGCCTTGTCGCCGAATACCTGCAGAGAGATTTCCTCGGCCTTCCTGATGGCATCTTCGGTGAGAACCGCCGGAACCCCAATAAAGAAGAAATCCGTCCAGCCGATGTACTTTTCCATCTTATGGTCACCCGTCAAGTCAGCCTTGGAATTCTTCAACTCTATGCCGACCGTGAAGCACTGGCTCTGGTTTAGGGCACGATAACCAGGCTGAATGAAGAGCACGGCATCAAAACGGTAGTGGTTTTGCTTGTCAAGTCCACGTTTGGTTGTCTCACCTGTCTCGTATCTGATGGTGAGTTCCTCGAAGATTCGGTATTTTATATAATCATCCGGGATTCGGTCTGCCCAGTCGTAGACCTTTCGAGTCAGATCCAGGGCGAAAGCCTTGCCCGGACTCTCAGCGAGCAGCTGTTTCAGATTCTCATGCGCTTTTGCCATTGTCGTAGATGTTCTTTTGAATACTACGCAAAATTACGATAAATATTTCATATTATCAAATTTTGATAAAGAAAAAATCGGCAGGTGATATCTGCTTAAGAAAGTTTAACTTTATCAAGTTTTGATAAAAATAAAACTCTTAAAAAAGCGGTCAACATCGAGAGAGTCGAGTCGATGTGGCCGCCATCGCGGAAGGGTCACTTAGAGAATCCGGCTTGAACGTAACTCTCCCCCGCACAACCGCGATTTTCCCAACAGCGTATCGATCACGCTGACGTGGGTTGGTTGTCAACAGCAGAGGAGGGCGGCGCGGTCGCAGGCGACCCTCCTTTTCCCTGCTGTCTGTCCACTGATACCAAGGAGCGCCTAAGCCGTCATGCCTTTGGAGTTTCAGCGGCTATATCTTTCTTTTCTATTTATCTCCTGAATCCCCTGCTACGCCGTGGGGATTCCACGATTTTCCCCAGGCTTTCTTTCAGTCGTTTCTCCTGGTCCTCGTCGATGAGGTGCTGCCCGCCGAAATGGTCGCCGAGTTCCAGGCAGATCTTTTCTGCCATCACCTCCCGGTTATGCTGGCCGAAGGACTGGCCACCGAAAGAGGTGCATGTGTCGTTCTCGACAGCTTCCTCATGCTCCTGAAAGTATTCGTTAAAGGCATCCTCCAGCCATCTGAAGCCAGTCCGGGAGCCTTGCCCGGTGGCATGCTGCTGGGCGTAGTCCAGGACCTCCGCCCACTTCTTATCTAAGTTGTCGTTTGTCGCCATGATTACAAAATTTAAAAAATCAATCGCCAAACTACAAAGATAGGCTTTTGCTTTAACATGGCTGCTTGTTTTTGGAAAAACATGATGTTTAATCCTTGATTTTCTTCGTTTTTTTATGGTTTTGTGTAAAATTTTGCGTGGCTGGTGCTTTTTTTGTGCAATAAAGTTTTGAAGCAACCCGAAAACTGTGTAATTTTGTGCGCAAGATGTATCATTAGCAGTATTGATAATATACGCCCCCCTTAAGATGCCCCGTTAGGGGCACATGCTCTTAAAGCGAAGCACCCGTTGGAGAGGAGAAAAGCAGGTAGGGGTGAAGGGGGAGGGTGCAGCCTTCCCCCTTCAGTGAGCAAAAGGCGAGGTGTTAGTTCCGCCGTATTCACCCCTCCTTGGTTGGAATGATCTCACCTCCTCCCCCCCTCAACTGCTCTTTCCATCCTGTACGACAAGAAGGAGACAGACCTCACGACTCAAGGAGGAGTGCGACCGTTAGGGAGTGCGACGGATGGGAGTGAGGGGCCAGGGGTGTAGGGGGTGGCAGACCCCCTACTGGGGCAGAGGTTTGGAGAAGGGGCAACGCCCCGTCTCCATGGAAAGGGGTTCGGGGGAAACCATCGACAAACCCATCAACAAATAAAAAACAGCAATCATGGACGAGAACATCGACAAATACATCGCCGCCTTTAATGAAAAGTCCGAGTATCTATTACATCGGCCTTTCGATATCGAGTTCACTGAAGCGTACATGGAAGACTTCCTGTACTACGTCTTTGAACGGGAGAACGACGGGTTTCCTTTCGAAGAAACCATGTCGAAGGAATACCAGTCCTGGTGCCGGAAGAAGAAGGAGTGGAACATGCGCCTGATGGAATGGAAAAAGGCGCATCCCAACGAGCCTGGTGGATTTGACGAGAAAATAAACTATGATGACGTGCCGTGCTTCCGATACAACCCCATCGCCATAGAATTTTACAAGAACAATAAAGGCGAGAGCAGAGCCAGGCATTCAATCATCCTCAAGGACAACCCAGAGAGTTACGAGTTCCTTGACGGGCGAAAGTTCGTCATCATGTCGCCCATCACGTATGTAGGTCGCAATCGGTCTGCAGATAACGGCAGATATCTTTACGCCCTTGCCTTTGACCTCGACGGGGTCGGCATGGAGGAACTGGAACATCTGATGAAATTGATGATGGTCCGAACACTGAAAAGTGGTGAAGTTGTCCATTCGCTCCCAATGGCGAATATCATCGTCAACAGCGGCCATGGACTTCACCTGTATTATCTTTTAAAAGAGCCAATTCCTTTATACAAGAGGAACCGGGAAGTCCTGAACAAACTGAAAAGAGGGTTGACGCAAATGATTTGGAACAAACTAACCTCCACGATCGACCAGGTGCAGCATCAAGGCATCTTCCAAGGCTTCAGGATACCAGGCACCCAGACAAAGTTTGGGAAGATTGTCCGGGCTTTCTACAATTCCGACAGCGATTACCATACAGTCGAGACACTTAATTCACACATATTATCCTACAACGAGAACAAGTTGTCAAAAGAGGATATTGCCACCCTTAATGACAGCAAATACAACCCCAACGGCGTTACCCTCAAAGAGGCAGAAAGACGATGGCCGGAATGGTACGAACGGGTTGTCATCGACGGCATCAAGACACCGAAAAAATGGCATATCAAGCGTGATCTCTACGACTGGTGGCTGAAACGCCTATGGGAGTCTGAGCAAATCGTGGCAGGACACCGCTATTTTTGCTTGATGTCATTGGCTGTCTATGCCGTGAAGTGCGATATAGGCTACGAGGAGCTGAAAAAAGATGCCTTGAAACTGGTTGCCCGGATGGAGGAATTGACTATACATGATGACAACCATTTTACTGAAAAGGACGCAATGGATGCCCTTCAGGCCTTCAAGGTTGGATATTGCACATTTCCGAGGAACAGCATCGAATACCTCACTGGGTTGGAAATGCTTGTCAACAGAAGAAATGGAAGACCCCAAGCCGCCCACCTTAAAAGAGCAAGAGCTGTTCAAATGGTGGACGATCCTGAGGGTGAATGGCGCAACAAAAAAGGGCGTTTGGATAATACTCTTGGCACCAATGCGTCCGCATGGAAGATCGCCCATTGGCGTGCCTGGAACCTCGACGGCACGAAGATGCAGTGCCATCGGGAGACGGGAATTGGACGTTGCACCATAGATCGATGGTGGAGGGGCCTTGACTTGCTGATGGACATCTCACCATACACCCGGATTGGAAACAACAGACTGATGGGCTGGAACTTGGGTAACGGCACTATCTTATACGAAAATATCACCGAAGCGAACATCAAGGAGATGTTTCAGACGTACCTCGGAAATGTAGGCCCAGATAAAGGCAAGAAAAAATAACAAAACTCGGACAAACAAAATGTTTGTCCTATTTTTGCGACCGAAATTCGACTACAAAAATCGAATTTTTCTGCGTGTAAAGATTTTTGCTTTTAGCGTTTTGGGCCTACACCCCTCACATATTCCTCGACCTTTTCTGGCGATGCCTGGTAATAGTTCGGGAGGTATTTTCCGACGAGTATTTCAGCTGGCATTATACCTTTTTTGAATGCTACAGCATCTTCGTGGCTGACGGTTCGTAGTGGGAGCGATGTGTTGCCAATGGTGGCTACCATCATCCATGAGGTGCCGTTATGTCGAAGATTAACTTTCACATCAACACCCATGGCTGCCGCCGTTGCCCTCGCATAGGCTATTTGGCCTTTTATGGAGTCCAGGAGCGCATTTTGATTGTCAAGCGTAGAGTTTCCCGTCTCGATCTTTTTGCTTAAGTCCTCGATTTCGTTGCGCAGTTTTATGACCTCTTTGTAATTATCGCTGTCTTTGAGTTCCTTTATGTCGTTGAGGATGGCATTGTATTCATCCACTTCAGTATTGTATTGTTTGATGACTTTCACGGTTTCAGATTTTATATATCCTATTTTGTCTTTGTTTTCTTGCATTGTGGCTTCATGGACTTGCCGAAGTTCCGAAATCTGTTCTTCGAGTTGTCTGCCATCATTCTCTTTTTGGGCGTTTTGTGCATCCAGCTGTTTGCCTTTTTCTTCTCTTTCGGCATTCATCGCTTCCAACTTTTCGCCCTCTTCAATCTTGTCTCTTAAGAGTTCCTTCTGTCTCCTTAACCTTTCCTCGTTTGCCTTGATTTTATATTCAAGAGCGTCCAGGTGCTTTCTTTTTTCCTCATTTACGTTGGCGACATGGCCGCGTTCCATGTCAAGTTCCTCGGCCACGATGTCTTGCCACCGCGACATGTCTTTCCGTTTCAACTTGTATGATTTTCCTGTCTTATGATTCATCCAGTCCCACACCATGTGAGCATGTAGGTTGGGCAGCCATTTGGCTCCTTCAGATGGTTGGTCGTTAGCCGGGGTTCCGTCGCTCCAGTGCCCCTCATCCTTGTGTATACCGATTTGGATGCACTTGACGCCGAATTCCTGGTGCAGTCGTTCGGCCAATCTTTTTAGGTCATTCATTGTGGTCTCTGCCTTGATCAGCACCACACCCTCTTTGAGAGGTGTGGCCTTTTTCTGCATTTCCCGCCCCGTCTTTTCTTTCACCATCCTCCTGATTTCTTCCAGGAGTTCAGCCTGTCTCGCCCCGACCCAATATTCGTTCAGGCTCGTGAGTTTTTCACGAACGTATTTCAATTTTCTCAACAACTTCCTAAGTATGTGTTCTTCACTCCTGGCTTTTGCAGCCTTTACGTGGTCTGATGATTTTCTGCTCATAACGATTAGTTTGGGGATGGTGAAAGACAAGTCTCGGGGCGGGCTTGGGGGATGCAAGGGGGATACCCCCTTCGCCCCTCGGAGAGCACACCAACTACATCGTAGTTGTAGTGTGCTACAACAGGTATAAAGCTGTTGGTCTCCAGCACCTCTGCAAAGGTAACTGTTTCCGTTGATTTCTGCAATTTTTTCAACGGATTTTTTTCATGTCATTTTCGAAGCAGCCCCAAGGTCGCTTTTTGCGATTAACGAGATATTTTATCGAAGTTTTTGGGGGTTGCTTTTGAAAATTGAAATGAAAATTTGTTACCTTCTTTGTAAGAGGACGGGAGACCAAAGCGTGTGCCTGTTGTGGTGTGATTGGATGGTTGGGGCAAGAGGGAAGAAAAAACAAATTCCCCTATCGCTTTTCCGGCTTTGTTCTTGATAGGGGTAAAATATTTGTTTTTGATAAAAAAATCGTATTTTTGTCGAAATTTTGAGAATATGGGAAATCAGACACAAGCAGCTGCTAAGGCAGCGAAGAATGACGAGTTCTACACCCAGTATCATGACATAGAGATAGAGGTCAACGCCTATCTCGAATATGACCCTGACGTGTTCCGTGGGAAGACGGTGTTGCTGCCGTGTGATGACCCGGAGTGGTCGAACTTCACCAAGTTCTTCGCACAGAAGTTCGAGGTTCTTGGACTGAAGAAACTCATATCGACGAGCTTTGCACCGGACAGCAAGAAGTACAAGTATGGCTACCAGCCATCCCTCTTTGAGCAGGAAGACCCACAATTCGATATCAAAAAGACGCAAACTCAAGGCAAGATTTTCGTCTTGGAGCGTGACAAGAGCGGTGATGGCCGAATAGATTACAAGGACATCGAGTGGCAGTACATGGAGGGTGACGGCGACTTCAGAAGTAAGGAAGTGTGCAAGCTGCGTGACGAAGCAGATATCATCGTCACCAACCCACCATTCTCGCTGTTCCGAGAGTTCCTGGCATGGATAGTCTCTGCAAATAAGCAGTTCTTGATCATTGGCAATATGAATGCCATTAGCTATAAAGAGGTGTTCCCTCTGATTAAGGACAATAAGATGTGGCTTGGGGCGACAGGCTTTGTAAGTGATATGGTTTTTGGTGTACCAAAAGGCACCATAGTAAAACCATCAGATAAAGCTAAAGCCGAGCGTCTCGGTTATATCGGTGATTACACAAGGTTAGGTAATTCTTGTTGGTTTACCGATATTGAACATGGCCGCCGTCACCAACCTTTATCATTGATGACAAAGGCCGAAAATCTACGATTCAGCAGGCATAAGGAGATAAAAGGTCGTAAAGATTATATTCACTATGATAACTACGATGCTATCGAGGTGCCATATACCGATGCCATCCCCTCAGACTACGAAGGAGTGATGGGCGTGCCAATTTCTTTCTTGGATAAGTATTGTCCGGAGCAGTTTGAGGTGATAGGAATTACAAAAACATGGTTTGGTGGAGCAAACAAAACATACCCAAAACAAATCCAAATTGACAAAAATGGCAAACGGAGTATAGTTACGAAGTTGAACGACGGAGCCACAATAGAACTGTCTGAAGCTCCATTTGGAGAGACATATTACATCGTAGATGAAAAAATATATACTCAGGTTTACGCAAGAATCCTTATCCGCAAAAAATAGCCTATGAAAACCGAGTTAAGGACTGATTTAACAGTCGAGGAAGTATGCAAGGGCTTCCATTATAGTGAACTGGAAGGCAAGGGACTTTATGGTATGTCCGGCAAACTGACCATTCAGCCGGAGTATCAACGCAACTACATCTACTGCGATGGTAAGAAGGACGTGGCCGTGATTGAGTCAGTCCTGAAGGGTTATCCCATCGGACTTCTTTACTTCAATAAAGTCGGGAATGACCGTTATGAGGTTCTCGATGGGCAGCAGCGCATCACCTCTCTGGGGAGGTTCGTCGAGGGCAAGCTGAGCATCATCGACGCTAACGGCATCCCCCAAAGTATCGGCAGCATTGCCGCTGATCAGCGAGAGAAGGTGCTGAACACTCCCTTGCTCATATATATCTGCGAGGGTACCGAGACTGAAATAAAAGAGTGGTTCCGCACCATCAACATTGCCGGGGTTCCTCTGAAGACCCAGGAACTGTTGAACGCCGTGTATAGTGGTCCGTTTGTGTCGTTGGCAAAGGAAGAGTTTTCAAACTCCAACAACAGTCATATTCAGATGTGGAGCCATTTCATCAGCGGCTCAGCCAATCGCCAGGACTATCTGGAGACTGCCCTTTCATGGGTCAGCAAGGGCGATATCGGCGGCTATATGAGCCAGCATCGATACGATGACAACATCAAGGAGCTGAAGGCGTATTTCGACGCGGTTCTTGGGTGGGTCGGCAGCGTGTTCCCCACCATCTACCCGGAAATGAAGGGTCTTGATTGGGGTACACTCTATGAGAAGTACCACAAGCAGCCCTACGACCCCGCCGAGGTGGATGAGCGTGTGCTGCTCCTGATGGACGACCCCCAGGTGAACGACCATAAGGGCATTTTTGAGTATGTTCTGGGGGGAGAGAAGGACACCAGGCTAATCAACATTCGGGTGTTTGACGCTAAGACAATACGCCTGGTGTATAACAGGCAGACAGAGGATGCCAAGACAAAGGGCATTAGCAACTGCCCTTACTGTGCCATCGGGCATGATTCATCGAGAAGCCGGATTTACAAGCTGAACGAGATGGATGCTGACCACGTTACAGCCTGGTCAAAGGGTGGCTCCACCGATATCAGCAACTGTCAGATGCTCTGTAAAACCCACAACCGGGCAAAGGGCAACCGGTGAGGGGCTAAGTTTTCTCAACTTTTTCCGATGGGATAGTGAACGTCCTCATATTCCTCGATCAAATCGACAAGCACATCAAGTTCCATGGCGTTATCATCCATCATGGGATCATCATCATCCACCAGTTCCTCCAGCTGCTCGACCCTCTTTAATGCAGCCAGGTATTCCGCCTCGTTCTTTATCTTTGCCATTGTTTTTTAATTACAGCCCGGCATATTCAACATCTTTACTAAAAATATCCCAAATCCCAAAGGTAATAAAGCACTCCGGCTATCAGGGCTACAATGGCCACGATGGCCACTACCATCCACCAGTTGAAGGGTGTATCAGGCATCCCATCAAGGCGACCTTCCATCACGATATCATCGTCATCATTCTTTTCATCGATGGGGTGCTGCTCTTCTGTGGTCGATTCATGAATCACCTCTGCATCCTGAATGGGGGCTGCAGTAGTTCCTGGCTCTTCCGGCTTCTGGGTGGACTGTTGGCCATCAGGAAGCATCATCTTCATCTGAAGGTGCTGCCCCTGGTCGGCGATTTTTGCCAATTCGGTGGCCAGTCTTGCGAGGTCTTCCCTCGATGTCCTCAAATCTTGCTGCAGTTGCTCGATTTGATTATCTCTTTGTTCTATTTGCTTGTCTTTTACGGCTACCTGCTCTTTCAGAAGACTAATTATGTCGTCTTTTTGGTCTGCAAGTGCTTGCGCGGTTGCTTGCATGCTTGCTTGCATGGGTTGCGCAAGTTGCGCAAGTTTACTTGAATCAAATAAGGCTAAAGCTTTGATATTTATTAGTTTTATTTTATTGTGTACTTTTGTGTACTTGCGCAATTCATCGTTTTCCTTGCGCAAGCGGTCGTAAATAGCCTGGTGTGAAACTCCGGCTCTTTGAGCAAACTCTTTTATGGTGATAAATTCTTCCTGGTCCATGTTGTAGTTGATAGATTTCTGCGCAAAAATAGTGATTTATTTCGATTTGTTGAAAAAGAATCGGTGAAGATTATCGTCCGGGATGCCAAAGCCCCTTTTTGATAATCTCCCTGAAGCACCTGGCAGTCACTTCAACATCTGAAGCGGACTGGTGCCAGTCGATATCGTCGGTGTCGATATCCAGACAATTAGCCAGCTCGGAAAGCCGTGGCCACTTGTATTCGCCATAGTAACCGGGTATTTGACAGTAGTCGGTCATCTCCAGCATGGTGTCGAACATGGGTTTGTTCAGGTTGATGGCCACTTTGGCCTCTGTTGCTTCTGCCCTGACAAACCCGATATCAAATCCTCCATTGTGGGCGACCAGAAGATCTGCGCCATCGATGGCCTCTTTGAACTTCTGCAGGGCTTCTCTTTTGTCACAGGTGCCAAGTTCTGCCAGGCGTTCCTCTGTAAGACCGTTGACATCGATGGCCTTTTTCTGAATCCGGCTCTTGTCCTCTGGCCAGTCGAAGAACCTGCTCTCCTCGGCCACCTTCTCAAGATTGGCATTGAGTACCTGCCAGGAGAGTGAGAGGATGACATTCTCTCCGGCACATAGCCCGGAAGTCTCGGTATCGAAAACGACTATTTTCTTTATCTCATTCATTATTGTTGGTGTTGATGTTTTCAAATTGCTTGATACGACCCGCAGTGAAGTGCGGTTCCCTGGCATTCTTCGTTTAGTCTGCAGGTGATGCAGCGTGAGGACTTCAGGGCATCACCGATGACCTTGAACTTGCCGTACTTCGGTGCACCGTCGAGGGCAACCAGGCCACGCTCCTTCAACTTTTTCATTGAGCGGTTGACTGCAGCCGGACTTTGGCTAATGGCACCAGGTATGTCGATTCCGTTGATGCCTCCATGGACGGTGGCATCCCTGACACACCAGAACACAAGTTGGTCACGGTCGGACAGTCCGGTAAGCTGCTCCCTGGTTCTCTCAGTGAGCAGCCTGTTACGCTCGGTCAGGTTCTTGGCCATCTCTTCACGCCTGGCACGGTTCTCGGCACGCTTCTCGTTCCTCGCGGCCACAAACCCATCGTCGAGGGTAGATTTCACTGAGGTCGGTTTTTCGGGGCTTGTGGCGGCACTTTGGCCATTCGGTGGAGTGTCGGCCGCTCGCGACGGTTTCGGGCTGTCAGATGGCGTTTCTGCGGCTTCTGACGGGCTTTTCGTCGGCAGATTGTTGAAGGGGATGGTTTCTATTGATATCTCTTCAAGCTTGACGTTGACTGTCTTTATGTCATCGAACAGTACGTTGTAGATGACCTGGTCCTGGATTTTCAGGCGGTTCTCCATCGTGACGCTTTGCTTGCGAACCGGCATCTTGTATATGAAACCGTTCTCCACATCGAACACGCCGACCATGGCCTTGTCGCCGAATACCTGCAGAGAGATTTCCTCGGCCTTCCTGATGGCATCTTCGGTGAGAACCGCCGGAACCCCAATAAAGAAGAAATCCGTCCAGCCGATGTACTTTTCCATCTTATGGTCACCCGTCAAGTCAGCCTTGGAATTCTTCAACTCTATGCCGACCGTGAAGCACTGGCTCTGGTTTAGGGCACGATAACCAGGCTGAATGAAGAGCACGGCATCAAAACGGTAGTGGTTTTGCTTGTCAAGTCCACGTTTGGTTGTCTCACCTGTCTCGTATCTGATGGTGAGTTCCTCGAAGATTCGGTATTTTATATAATCATCCGGGATTCGGTCTGCCCAGTCGTAGACCTTTCGAGTCAGATCCAGGGCGAAAGCCTTGCCCGGACTCTCAGCGAGCAGCTGTTTCAGATTCTCATGCGCTTTTGCCATTGTCGTAGATGTTCTTTTGAATACTACGCAAAATTACGATAAATATTTCATATTATCAAATTTTGATAAAGAAAAAATCGGCAGGTGATATCTGCTTAAGAAAGTTTAACTTTATCAAGTTTTGATAAAAATAAAACTCTTAAAAAAGCGGTCAACATCGAGAGAGTCGAGTCGATGTGGCCGCCATCGCGGAAGGGTCACTTAGAGAATCCGGCTTGAACGTAACTCTCCCCCGCACAACCGCGATTTTCCCAACAGCGTATCGATCACGCTGACGTGGGTTGGTTGTCAACAGCAGAGGAGGGCGGCGCGGTCGCAGGCGACCCTCCTTTTCCCTGCTGTCTGTCCACTGATACCAAGGAGCGCCTAAGCCGTCATGCCTTTGGAGTTTCAGCGGCTATATCTTTCTTTTCTATTTATCTCCTGAATCCCCTGCTACGCCGTGGGGATTCCACGATTTTCCCCAGGCTTTCTTTCAGTCGTTTCTCCTGGTCCTCGTCGATGAGGTGCTGCCCGCCGAAATGGTCGCCGAGTTCCAGGCAGATCTTTTCTGCCATCACCTCCCGGTTATGCTGGCCGAAGGACTGGCCACCGAAAGAGGTGCATGTGTCGTTCTCGACAGCTTCCTCATGCTCCTGAAAGTATTCGTTAAAGGCATCCTCCAGCCATCTGAAGCCAGTCCGGGAGCCTTGCCCGGTGGCATGCTGCTGGGCGTAGTCCAGGACCTCCGCCCACTTCTTATCTAAGTTGTCGTTTGTCGCCATGATTACAAAATTTAAAAAATCAATCGCCAAACTACAAAGATAGGCTTTTGCTTTAACATGGCTGCTTGTTTTTGGAAAAACATGATGTTTAATCCTTGATTTTCTTCGTTTTTTTATGGTTTTGTGTAAAATTTTGCGTGGCTGGTGCTTTTTTTGTGCAATAAAGTTTTGAAGCAACCCGAAAACTGTGTAATTTTGTGCGCAAGATGTATCATTAGCAGTATTGATAATATACGCCCCCCTTAAGATGCCCCGTTAGGGGCACATGCTCTTAAAGCGAAGCACCCGTTGGAGAGGAGAAAAGCAGGTAGGGGTGAAGGGGGAGGGTGCAGCCTTCCCCCTTCAGTGAGCAAAAGGCGAGGTGTTAGTTCCGCCGTATTCACCCCTCCTTGGTTGGAATGATCTCACCTCCTCCCCCCCTCAACTGCTCTTTCCATCCTGTACGACAAGAAGGAGACAGACCTCACGACTCAAGGAGGAGTGCGACCGTTAGGGAGTGCGACGGATGGGAGTGAGGGGCCAGGGGTGTAGGGGGTGGCAGACCCCCTACTGGGGCAGAGGTTTGGAGAAGGGGCAACGCCCCGTCTCCATGGAAAGGGGTTCGGGGGAAACCATCGACAAACCCATCAACAAATAAAAAACAGCAATCATGGACGAGAACATCGACAAATACATCGCCGCCTTTAATGAAAAGTCCGAGTATCTATTACATCGGCCTTTCGATATCGAGTTCACTGAAGCGTACATGGAAGACTTCCTGTACTACGTCTTTGAACGGGAGAACGACGGGTTTCCTTTCGAAGAAACCATGTCGAAGGAATACCAGTCCTGGTGCCGGAAGAAGAAGGAGTGGAACATGCGCCTGATGGAATGGAAAAAGGCGCATCCCAACGAGCCTGGTGGATTTGACGAGAAAATAAACTATGATGACGTGCCGTGCTTCCGATACAACCCCATCGCCATAGAATTTTACAAGAACAATAAAGGCGAGAGCAGAGCCAGGCATTCAATCATCCTCAAGGACAACCCAGAGAGTTACGAGTTCCTTGACGGGCGAAAGTTCGTCATCATGTCGCCCATCACGTATGTAGGTCGCAATCGGTCTGCAGATAACGGCAGATATCTTTACGCCCTTGCCTTTGACCTCGACGGGGTCGGCATGGAGGAACTGGAACATCTGATGAAATTGATGATGGTCCGAACACTGAAAAGTGGTGAAGTTGTCCATTCGCTCCCAATGGCGAATATCATCGTCAACAGCGGCCATGGACTTCACCTGTATTATCTTTTAAAAGAGCCAATTCCTTTATACAAGAGGAACCGGGAAGTCCTGAACAAACTGAAAAGAGGGTTGACGCAAATGATTTGGAACAAACTAACCTCCACGATCGACCAGGTGCAGCATCAAGGCATCTTCCAAGGCTTCAGGATACCAGGCACCCAGACAAAGTTTGGGAAGATTGTCCGGGCTTTCTACAATTCCGACAGCGATTACCATACAGTCGAGACACTTAATTCACACATATTATCCTACAACGAGAACAAGTTGTCAAAAGAGGATATTGCCACCCTTAATGACAGCAAATACAACCCCAACGGCGTTACCCTCAAAGAGGCAGAAAGACGATGGCCGGAATGGTACGAACGGGTTGTCATCGACGGCATCAAGACACCGAAAAAATGGCATATCAAGCGTGATCTCTACGACTGGTGGCTGAAACGCCTATGGGAGTCTGAGCAAATCGTGGCAGGACACCGCTATTTTTGCTTGATGTCATTGGCTGTCTATGCCGTGAAGTGCGATATAGGCTACGAGGAGCTGAAAAAAGATGCCTTGAAACTGGTTGCCCGGATGGAGGAATTGACTATACATGATGACAACCATTTTACTGAAAAGGACGCAATGGATGCCCTTCAGGCCTTCAAGGTTGGATATTGCACATTTCCGAGGAACAGCATCGAATACCTCACTGGGTTGGAAATGCTTGTCAACAGAAGAAATGGAAGACCCCAAGCCGCCCACCTTAAAAGAGCAAGAGCTGTTCAAATGGTGGACGATCCTGAGGGTGAATGGCGCAACAAAAAAGGGCGTTTGGATAATACTCTTGGCACCAATGCGTCCGCATGGAAGATCGCCCATTGGCGTGCCTGGAACCTCGACGGCACGAAGATGCAGTGCCATCGGGAGACGGGAATTGGACGTTGCACCATAGATCGATGGTGGAGGGGCCTTGACTTGCTGATGGACATCTCACCATACACCCGGATTGGAAACAACAGACTGATGGGCTGGAACTTGGGTAACGGCACTATCTTATACGAAAATATCACCGAAGCGAACATCAAGGAGATGTTTCAGACGTACCTCGGAAATGTAGGCCCAGATAAAGGCAAGAAAAAATAACAAAACTCGGACAAACAAAATGTTTGTCCTATTTTTGCGACCGAAATTCGACTACAAAAATCGAATTTTTCTGCGTGTAAAGATTTTTGCTTTTAGCGTTTTGGGCCTACACCCCTCACATATTCCTCGACCTTTTCTGGCGATGCCTGGTAATAGTTCGGGAGGTATTTTCCGACGAGTATTTCAGCTGGCATTATACCTTTTTTGAATGCTACAGCATCTTCGTGGCTGACGGTTCGTAGTGGGAGCGATGTGTTGCCAATGGTGGCTACCATCATCCATGAGGTGCCGTTATGTCGAAGATTAACTTTCACATCAACACCCATGGCTGCCGCCGTTGCCCTCGCATAGGCTATTTGGCCTTTTATGGAGTCCAGGAGCGCATTTTGATTGTCAAGCGTAGAGTTTCCCGTCTCGATCTTTTTGCTTAAGTCCTCGATTTCGTTGCGCAGTTTTATGACCTCTTTGTAATTATCGCTGTCTTTGAGTTCCTTTATGTCGTTGAGGATGGCATTGTATTCATCCACTTCAGTATTGTATTGTTTGATGACTTTCACGGTTTCAGATTTTATATATCCTATTTTGTCTTTGTTTTCTTGCATTGTGGCTTCATGGACTTGCCGAAGTTCCGAAATCTGTTCTTCGAGTTGTCTGCCATCATTCTCTTTTTGGGCGTTTTGTGCATCCAGCTGTTTGCCTTTTTCTTCTCTTTCGGCATTCATCGCTTCCAACTTTTCGCCCTCTTCAATCTTGTCTCTTAAGAGTTCCTTCTGTCTCCTTAACCTTTCCTCGTTTGCCTTGATTTTATATTCAAGAGCGTCCAGGTGCTTTCTTTTTTCCTCATTTACGTTGGCGACATGGCCGCGTTCCATGTCAAGTTCCTCGGCCACGATGTCTTGCCACCGCGACATGTCTTTCCGTTTCAACTTGTATGATTTTCCTGTCTTATGATTCATCCAGTCCCACACCATGTGAGCATGTAGGTTGGGCAGCCATTTGGCTCCTTCAGATGGTTGGTCGTTAGCCGGGGTTCCGTCGCTCCAGTGCCCCTCATCCTTGTGTATACCGATTTGGATGCACTTGACGCCGAATTCCTGGTGCAGTCGTTCGGCCAATCTTTTTAGGTCATTCATTGTGGTCTCTGCCTTGATCAGCACCACACCCTCTTTGAGAGGTGTGGCCTTTTTCTGCATTTCCCGCCCCGTCTTTTCTTTCACCATCCTCCTGATTTCTTCCAGGAGTTCAGCCTGTCTCGCCCCGACCCAATATTCGTTCAGGCTCGTGAGTTTTTCACGAACGTATTTCAATTTTCTCAACAACTTCCTAAGTATGTGTTCTTCACTCCTGGCTTTTGCAGCCTTTACGTGGTCTGATGATTTTCTGCTCATAACGATTAGTTTGGGGATGGTGAAAGACAAGTCTCGGGGCGGGCTTGGGGGATGCAAGGGGGATACCCCCTTCGCCCCTCGGAGAGCACACCAACTACATCGTAGTTGTAGTGTGCTACAACAGGTATAAAGCTGTTGGTCTCCAGCACCTCTGCAAAGGTAACTGTTTCCGTTGATTTCTGCAATTTTTTCAACGGATTTTTTTCATGTCATTTTCGAAGCAGCCCCAAGGTCGCTTTTTGCGATTAACGAGATATTTTATCGAAGTTTTTGGGGGTTGCTTTTGAAAATTGAAATGAAAATTTGTTACCTTCTTTGTAAGAGGACGGGAGACCAAAGCGTGTGCCTGTTGTGGTGTGATTGGATGGTTGGGGCAAGAGGGAAGAAAAAACAAATTCCCCTATCGCTTTTCCGGCTTTGTTCTTGATAGGGGTAAAATATTTGTTTTTGATAAAAAAATCGTATTTTTGTCGAAATTTTGAGAATATGGGAAATCAGACACAAGCAGCTGCTAAGGCAGCGAAGAATGACGAGTTCTACACCCAGTATCATGACATAGAGATAGAGGTCAACGCCTATCTCGAATATGACCCTGACGTGTTCCGTGGGAAGACGGTGTTGCTGCCGTGTGATGACCCGGAGTGGTCGAACTTCACCAAGTTCTTCGCACAGAAGTTCGAGGTTCTTGGACTGAAGAAACTCATATCGACGAGCTTTGCACCGGACAGCAAGAAGTACAAGTATGGCTACCAGCCATCCCTCTTTGAGCAGGAAGACCCACAATTCGATATCAAAAAGACGCAAACTCAAGGCAAGATTTTCGTCTTGGAGCGTGACAAGAGCGGTGATGGCCGAATAGATTACAAGGACATCGAGTGGCAGTACATGGAGGGTGACGGCGACTTCAGAAGTAAGGAAGTGTGCAAGCTGCGTGACGAAGCAGATATCATCGTCACCAACCCACCATTCTCGCTGTTCCGAGAGTTCCTGGCATGGATAGTCTCTGCAAATAAGCAGTTCTTGATCATTGGCAATATGAATGCCATTAGCTATAAAGAGGTGTTCCCTCTGATTAAGGACAATAAGATGTGGCTTGGGGCGACAGGCTTTGTAAGTGATATGGTTTTTGGTGTACCAAAAGGCACCATAGTAAAACCATCAGATAAAGCTAAAGCCGAGCGTCTCGGTTATATCGGTGATTACACAAGGTTAGGTAATTCTTGTTGGTTTACCGATATTGAACATGGCCGCCGTCACCAACCTTTATCATTGATGACAAAGGCCGAAAATCTACGATTCAGCAGGCATAAGGAGATAAAAGGTCGTAAAGATTATATTCACTATGATAACTACGATGCTATCGAGGTGCCATATACCGATGCCATCCCCTCAGACTACGAAGGAGTGATGGGCGTGCCAATTTCTTTCTTGGATAAGTATTGTCCGGAGCAGTTTGAGGTGATAGGAATTACAAAAACATGGTTTGGTGGAGCAAACAAAACATACCCAAAACAAATCCAAATTGACAAAAATGGCAAACGGAGTATAGTTACGAAGTTGAACGACGGAGCCACAATAGAACTGTCTGAAGCTCCATTTGGAGAGACATATTACATCGTAGATGAAAAAATATATACTCAGGTTTACGCAAGAATCCTTATCCGCAAAAAATAGCCTATGAAAACCGAGTTAAGGACTGATTTAACAGTCGAGGAAGTATGCAAGGGCTTCCATTATAGTGAACTGGAAGGCAAGGGACTTTATGGTATGTCCGGCAAACTGACCATTCAGCCGGAGTATCAACGCAACTACATCTACTGCGATGGTAAGAAGGACGTGGCCGTGATTGAGTCAGTCCTGAAGGGTTATCCCATCGGACTTCTTTACTTCAATAAAGTCGGGAATGACCGTTATGAGGTTCTCGATGGGCAGCAGCGCATCACCTCTCTGGGGAGGTTCGTCGAGGGCAAGCTGAGCATCATCGACGCTAACGGCATCCCCCAAAGTATCGGCAGCATTGCCGCTGATCAGCGAGAGAAGGTGCTGAACACTCCCTTGCTCATATATATCTGCGAGGGTACCGAGACTGAAATAAAAGAGTGGTTCCGCACCATCAACATTGCCGGGGTTCCTCTGAAGACCCAGGAACTGTTGAACGCCGTGTATAGTGGTCCGTTTGTGTCGTTGGCAAAGGAAGAGTTTTCAAACTCCAACAACAGTCATATTCAGATGTGGAGCCATTTCATCAGCGGCTCAGCCAATCGCCAGGACTATCTGGAGACTGCCCTTTCATGGGTCAGCAAGGGCGATATCGGCGGCTATATGAGCCAGCATCGATACGATGACAACATCAAGGAGCTGAAGGCGTATTTCGACGCGGTTCTTGGGTGGGTCGGCAGCGTGTTCCCCACCATCTACCCGGAAATGAAGGGTCTTGATTGGGGTACACTCTATGAGAAGTACCACAAGCAGCCCTACGACCCCGCCGAGGTGGATGAGCGTGTGCTGCTCCTGATGGACGACCCCCAGGTGAACGACCATAAGGGCATTTTTGAGTATGTTCTGGGGGGAGAGAAGGACACCAGGCTAATCAACATTCGGGTGTTTGACGCTAAGACAATACGCCTGGTGTATAACAGGCAGACAGAGGATGCCAAGACAAAGGGCATTAGCAACTGCCCTTACTGTGCCATCGGGCATGATTCATCGAGAAGCCGGATTTACAAGCTGAACGAGATGGATGCTGACCACGTTACAGCCTGGTCAAAGGGTGGCTCCACCGATATCAGCAACTGTCAGATGCTCTGTAAAACCCACAACCGGGCAAAGGGCAACCGGTGAGGGGCTAAGTTTTCTCAACTTTTTCCGATGGGATAGTGAACGTCCTCATATTCCTCGATCAAATCGACAAGCACATCAAGTTCCATGGCGTTATCATCCATCATGGGATCATCATCATCCACCAGTTCCTCCAGCTGCTCGACCCTCTTTAATGCAGCCAGGTATTCCGCCTCGTTCTTTATCTTTGCCATTGTTTTTTAATTACAGCCCGGCATATTCAACATCTTTACTAAAAATATCC
>Ga0310695_10006585_pt1 | contig 19105 bp, 15 predicted proteins | sample RumenRJG_04DNA_FD_203882 | JGI IMG/M metagenome (GOLD analysis project Ga0310695, IMG submission 203882) | Bovine rumen microbial communities from Lethbridge, Alberta, Canada - RJG_04 (v2) (version 2) | ecosystem: Host-associated > Mammals > Digestive system > Stomach > Rumen | place: Canada...
CTCGTTCTCCACAAGCTTTCTATCCAAGTACCACCCTACAAAGAGACAGATGATGATGCCGCCGATGGGCAGGATGATCTTTGAGGCTGTGAAGTCGAAGAGCTCGAAGATGTTCAAGCCGAAAAGCTTGACGTCGCCCAGCACGCCAAACGAAAGCGAGCAGAAGACACCAAGGGTCATGCAAGCGACCGACACTGCGATGGCTGCCTTCTTGCGCGAGACGTGGAAGGCCTCCAGGACGTAAGCCGTCACGCTCTCGTGAAGAGACATCGCGCTGGTCAAGGCCGCCAGCAGGAGTAGCAGGTAGAAGAAGCCCGAGAAGATGTAGCCGAGCCAAGGCACATGACTGAATGCGATGTTGAAGACACTGGGCAGCGTGATGAAGACCAGTCCCGGTCCGGCATCCACGCTGACGTTCTCGACGCTGAAGACTGCAGGAAAGATGATGAAGCCGCTTAGGATGGCGACTATCGTATCGATAGTGCTCACGCCCACCGCTGTCTTGGGCAGGTTCGTGTCCTGTCGGAAGTAAGACGCATAAGTGCAGAGGCAACCCATCGCAAGGCTGAGAGAGAAGAACGCCTGCCCAACTGCGCTGAGTATCACGCTGGCGGTAAGCTTCGAGAAGTCCGGCTTCAACAGGAACCGCAAGCCTTCTCTGGAACCCGGCATGCCGAAGGAACAAACCACGAGAATGCCGATGATGAGCAGCAGCAAGGGCATCATGAGCTTCGACGACTTCTCGATGCCGGACTGAACTCCCTTGGCGATGATGACGTGCGTCAGTGCCATGAAGATGACGCCCATCAGTATCGGCATCCAAGGGTTGCTGACGAAACCCGTAAAGACCTGAGTGTAGTCGCGGTCCGCTTGCAGCCTTCCGCCAACGGACTGAATGAGATAGAAGAGCGTCCAGCCACTGATAACAATGTAGTAAGAGAGTATCATGAACGCGACGAACACGCCAGCGATTCCCTCGATGCGCCACCACTTGCCCGGTGCGAGCTTTGCAAACGCATGAATCGTATTGGTGTGAGTGTGACGGCCAATAAGGAACTCGCTCATCATGACAGGGATGCCTATCACAGCGATGCAGAGGAGATAGACAAAGATGAATGCCGCGCCGCCATTATTGCCGACTTCAGTCGGGAAACGCCACACATTGCCCAAGCCCACTGCCGAGCCCGCGGATGCCAACACGGCGCCTATCTTGCTGCCAAAGTCCGTTCTTTTTTCCATAGGTCAGTACTTTTCGCGTTATATGAAGAGTGGGAATAGTTCGTTGAGGAAAATGACGAGAATGCCAAAAGGCGCAACCCAACGGATGAGGAAAAGCAGCGGTTTCATCGTACGAACCGGGATACTGCCGTCGTTGGTCAGTTGCTGTTCGACAAGTTTCCTGTCGAAATACCAACCGACGAAAAGGGTTATGAGAAGTCCGCCAAGCGGCATGAGGAACTTCGTAACGGTGTAGTCGAAGAGGTCGAAAATGCCTTTGTCACAAAAAGTCACTTCTTTCCAAGGACCGAACGAGAGCGAGCAGAACCCGCCAAGCACCAAGCAGATGACGGTGACGATGGCTGCGGCCTTGCGCCGGCTCTTGCTGAAGTGCTCGGAAATAAAGGCTGTGCAGATCTCGTGCATACTTATGCTGCTCGTCAAAGCGGCAAGTAGAAGCAGGACATAAAAGAGGAGCGCAAAGGCATAACCTATCACGGGCATCTCGCTAAAGCTGAGCAGGAAGACGTTTGGCAAGGTGATGAAGACGAGGCCGGGCCCTGCGTCGGGCGAAATGCCAACACTGAATACTGTCGGAAATATGATGAAGCCGCTCAAGACGGCTACCATCGTGTCGATGATGCAGACGTTCATCGCGCTCTTCACCAGCCTTGTCTCTTTGCTGAAGTACGATGCGTAGGTCACAAGGCAACCGAGCCCAACGCTGAGAGAGAAGAAGGCTTGTCCCATGGCACCAAGCACGACGTCGGGCGTAACCTTACTCAGGTCGGGCTGCAACAGGAAGCGAATGCCGTCTTTTGCGCCTGGCATGGTGAGCGAGAAAGCAACCAAGAGCACGATAATCGCGAGGAGCAAGGGCATCATGAGTTTCGAGTAACGCTCGATGCCGTGCTGTATGCCGCGTGCCACAACGAGGTGGGTCAGCAGCATAAAAATGGCAAGATACAGGATAGGCTGCCATGGGTCGGAGACAAACGTGTTGAATGCTGCACCGAAGTCTGTGCCTTTGCCGCCTTGCAACTGTCCGAGGGCTGATTGAATCGTATAGTGGAGCGTCCAGCCTGCCACTACGGAATAGAATGAAAGCACGAGAAAGCCGCCAAGCACGCCCATGATGCCGGCCACAATCCAAGGCTTGCCGGGCGACAACTTCTGGAAGGCTCCGATGGCATTACTGCGTGCGGAACGTCCGATGACGAATTCGCTAATCATCACAGGCATGGCGAGGAGGAAGATGAAAGCGAGGTAGATGAGGATGAATGCCGCGCCGCCACCTTTTCCCACCTCAGTAGGGAAACGCCATATGTTGCCCAAGCCCACTGCCGAGCCTGCCGAAGCCAGGATGACTCCCAGCTGGCTGCCGAAGCTTCCTCTTGGGGTGCTTTCCGATTTCATATAGCGATGTTTTTATCGTAAAACGTTGCAAAGATACACAAAAAAGCCGTATCTTTGCATCGAATTGTATAAAAAGAGTCGTTATATGCTACGCTTGTACTTGCGCCACTACCCTTTTGCACTTATTATCATAGTCGTCATCGCACTTCTCTCCCTTTTGCCTATTCCAGACATGAAGATGGGCGTAGAGGTTCCGCTTGCCGACAAATGGACACACATGGTGATGTACGGTGTACTGACGCTTGCCATCTGGTTCGACTACCGACGCTGCCACCAGCGACTGGAAACGGGAAAGCTTTTGCTTTGGGCTTTCCTGGCACCCATCGCGATGGGCGGACTGCTGGAACTTGCACAGGCATATCTGACCACTTGCCGCAGCGGCGAGTGGCTCGACTTTGTGGCCAACACGATTGGCGTTTGCTTAGGAACAATCGGCGGACTGCTGATGAGAAGGTGAAAGGTTGATTTACAACTGACGGACCGGGAAGTTGAAGTAGGTGTCGGGGAACGGCTCGTCCTTCAGGCAGAAGTGCCACCATTCGGTGGGGAACGGCTTGAATCCGTGGCGCAACATGGCCTCGCGCAGTATCATGCGATTGCAGAACTGCTCGGGCGTAATGCTCCGACCGGCCGGGCTCTTGGCGTTGTCGCCCGTAAACGCCTGCGTCTCGGGGTCTCCGCAAAAGTCGGGATGGCTCTCGGGACCAAACCAATCGAACGTTCCGCCCATGTCGAGTTCTTTTTCCGTCCGCATGTCGAAGAGCGTGAGGTCAACGGTAGAGCCCCTCGTATGCCCGCTCTTCGCACAGATATACTCTTGGTCAAAGAGGACACTCTTGTCGAGGTCGGGATAGAAGAACTGCCGCATGAGTGTGTCGGGCACGTTTTCCGCCCAGCGGACGAAGTGGTCGACTGCCCGTTGCGGACGGTATGCGTCGTAGATCTTCAGACGATAGCCCAAGGCCTTCAGGTCGTCGCTGACAGCCCTGAGACTGTCGGCAGCCTGACGCGTCAGCAAAGCCGTTGGCTCGAGGTAGCCGTCGATGCGCGTTCCCACGAAGTTGTATGTGCTGAAGTACCTGATCTCCAGGATGGCATCAGGCACGGCATCAGTGAGCGTCACGAATTGGCTGGAGTCTTCCTCCGGGCAGGTCGGACGATTCCGAAGGTATTCATGAAGATAATGGCCGCCAATACCGCCGCCGATGGTCAGTGCGATGACCGCCAAAAACAACAGAATTGTTTTCTTCATAGCATAGGAATTTTTAATGCCGCCAAGGGGAGTTTCAAACGCCGCGTGCGGGGATTGCCATTTCCGCGTGCGGGGATTGCCATCGCCGCACGCGGCGTTTTATTTCCCCCTTAAGGGCGTTTTTTCATCTGACAAAGATTTTCTTCCTTTGAAAGATGTAGAGACCGCTGTCGAGCTGATGGACCTGTTCGGATGTTGCATCCTTCATGACGAGTTTGCCGTCGGGCGTATAGACATCCGACGGGCCGTCGTACTTCTTCTCGCCAACCTCATTAATGGGAGTCGGGTCAGTGGCGGGGAACATCAGCATGAGGGCAGGCATTCCGCTGGCACCATAGCTCTCCACGACAGCGTCCTCTGCGGTTGCCTTTGCGAAGTTGCCAATCTGGATGCCACGCGTCTGGTCCATGTTTGTGTAAGCCCTCTGGATGTTCTTCTGGACGTGCTCCAGATACTTCTTCTTCAACGAGTCGCTCAGACCGCAGTCATAGACGAGCATCTTGATGTACTGCGCATAGATGGCAGCATAGATGCCCTGCTCGTAGCCGTTCTCGTACTTGAGGATGTTGCCGATGCACATCTTGCTCATCACGTAGTTAGCTGCCTTCTGTGCCTTGGTGATGTAGCTCACCTCGTTTGTCAGCAAGTAGAGCAGACAACTGGCGCCGATGTATGTCGCCTGATTGTAAAGGTGGTCGCTATACTCAGGACCACCACCATGGATGCCGTCGGCCACACGTCCGCTGCTGTTCACGAGCGTACCGTCTGCCCAGGCATAAATCTCCTTGGCTTTCTCGAGATACCACTCCTTCGTCTGCTTCGTCGGATACTCTGTCGTGGGCGGTGTACGGCCCTCCGGCACGAGTTGGTGAAGCAAACAGGCGGCTATGACAGTCGGAAAGTTAATGCATGCGGAGCGGAAGTCGCCAGGCTGGTGCGGATCAGCGTGAGCGATGGGCTGCCATTCCCAGAACATACCGCCACCGGATGCTCCGGGGAAGCGCGCCGGGTCGGCATAAGAGCCGTCGTCGCCTACACTGGGTGAACCATACCACACGCGGCAGAAACTTCTCTCCGAATACGTGAGATACTCCGACTTGCCGAAGGTCTGGTATGCACGAGCTAATGCACACGTCCACCACATGATATCGTCATAGACGAACCAGCCGTTGTTCGTGTTGGGATTGTGAAAATCGAAGCTCACATAGTGACGTTTCTCGCCAGCGTATATCTTGTTGTGCAGGTTCTTGTACTTGCTCGCACGAGCCTCGTTTCCCTCTTTCACAGCACGGTTGTAGGCGTTGATGACCATGTCGTACATGATGGCCTGACACCAAATGGCAGCAGCACAGCCGGAGACGTCGTTGTCGCGAAAGCCGTTACCGCGGTGGTCGGCTTTGGGTTGCTTCGTATCGGCCTTGTAAATGTTACGCGAGTTGTCGAGGAATGCCGTATTGAAGTCGTCGTACGCTTTCCACTCTGCTTCGTTGTCGTAAGTAATCGTCACCTGAGCACTGGCATAGCCTACGCACGCCATCATACCGAGGATCAGGGCAAACAATCTTTTCATTTTTTCTTCTTCTTAGCTTTACTCGTCGCTTTGTACTCCTTGCTGAAGGAATACGGCGCAGCATCGGCCGCTGTGCCGCGCTGGCGGTTGGGCTCTGCCTGCATGGTATAGTCCATCCTCATGCCAGCCACCACGTCAGCGTGCTTCACAAAGTTCTTGCCGTAATCTGCGCCATTGACCTTGAGGGCACCGACGTAGCGGTTCACGTCGCTCTGCTGTGGAGCAGTGATGACAACGTCTTTGCCATTTTCAAGATGCAAGGTCATCTTCTTGAAATAGGGTGCACCGAGCACGTACTCGCCGCTGCCAGGGCACACGGGATAGAAGCCCATAGCCGTGAAGATGTACCAGGCCGATGTCTGACCGTTGTCTTCGTCGCCGCAATAGCCATCAGCGTGCGCGTTGTACATGCGGTTCATCGTCTCGCGCAGCCAGTACTGGCTCTTCCAGGGCTGACCGCTGTACGCGTACATATAAATCATATGCTGGATGGGCTGGTTACCATGCGCGTAGTTACCCATATTCATAATCTGCATCTCGCGAATCTCATGTATGACACCGCCATAGTAGCTGTCGTCGAAGATGGGAGGCAGGATGAAGACACTGTCGAGCATCTGGTTGAAGACATCGTTTCCGCCCATGAGGTCAATCAAGCCCTGCGGGTCGTGGAACACACTCCAGGAGTAGTGCCAACTGTTGCCCTCTGTGAAAGCGTCGCCCCACTTGAAGGGATTGAAGTTGGGCGCCCATTCGCCATTGGCAAGTTTGCCACGCATGAGGTTGTGACTCTTATCGAAGAGATTCTTGTAGTTGAACGCGTGCTCGGCATATACCTTTATCTCCTTTTCTGGTTTGCCGAGGGCCTGGCCGAGCTTGTAAATGCTCCAGTCGTCGAAAGCGTACTCAAGGGTGCGGGCAGCGCTCTCGTTGATGCTGTCGTAGGGAACATAGCCCAGCTTGTTGTACGTCTGCCATTGCTTGCGGCCGCTAGTGGTGCGGGGCAGGTCGGCATTGGCGCCGTGCTTCACCGCTTCCCAAAGGGCATCAATGTCGTAGCCGCGGATGCCCTTAAGGTAAGCGTCGGCAACCACGCTCGCTGAGTTGTTGCCCACCATGCAGGCACGGTGGCCGGGCGCACTCCATTCGGGCAAGAAGCCGCTCTCTTTGTAAGCGTTCGCCCAGCCTTCCTGCATCTTTTGGCTCATGCTGGGATACATCAGGTTGACCAGGGGGAAGAGGGCGCGGAAGGTGTCCCAGAAGCCGGTGTCGGCAAAGAGATAACCGGGCAGCACCTCGCCGTTGTAGGGGCTGTAGTGCACGACCTGGCCACTCGCATTAATCTCGAAGAAACTACGAGGGAAGAGCGTGCTGCGATAGAGGCAACTGTAGAAGGTGCGCAGACGGTCGACGTCGCTGTTATCGTCAACGTCAATGACACTCAGCACCTTGTTCCATTCCTGACGCCCTGCCTCAGACACTTCCTCCAGACTCTTGCTGCCAAGCTCCTTGAGGTTTTGCTCGGCCTGCTCGATGCTGATGAAGGAGCTGGCAACGCGCACGTTGACCTGCTCGCCGCGCTTCGTCTGGAAGCCTACAGCGGCTGCCGCATGCTTGCTCTGCATCTCAAGATTCCGACTCTCCTTGCCTTCGTCGGCTGTCGAGGTGTAGGTGAAAGGACGGTCGAACTGCAGAACGAAGTAGTTCTTGAAGTTGCGGGGCACGCCTCCACTGTTGCGTGTCGTATAACCCACCACTTTGTTCTCACCCGGAATGACCTTCACATAAGAGCCGCGGTCGAAGGCATCGACGATCACGAAGTTCTTGCCTTCCGGATACGTGAAGCGGAAGATGGCTGCGCGATTGGTGGGAGCTATCTCCGTCGTGATATCGTAGTCGGCAAGGTACACTTTGTAGTAATGCGGCTTGCTCACCTCGGCCTTATGGCTGAACCAACTGGCACGTTTGTTCTCGTCATAAATGGGAGCATCACCTGCTTCGGGCATGATGTTGAACATGGCGTAGTCGTTCATCCAAGGGCTTGGCTGATGCGTTTGCTTGAAGCCGCGAATCTTTTCGGCATCGTATGTGTAGCACCATCCGTCGCCCATTTTGCCGGTCTGTGGCGTCCAGAAGTTCATACCCCAGGGCACTGCGATGGCTGGATAGGTGTTGCCTGTGGAGAGGCCGCCTGTTGAATGTGAGCCGACGAGCGGGTTGACGTACTGCACAGGGTCGTCGATGGCGTAAGTGCTTACGCAAAGAAATGCGGCAATGGCTGCCAGAAAGAGTCTTTTCATTGTGTTTTGCTTTTCAGGATGTCCTAGGCTTTCCCAGGAAAACCTAGTGTTACAGTTCCTTAATCTTCACGTTCTTGAACCAAACCTCGTTGCCGTGGTCCTGCAGCAGGATGCGGCCGTCGCGATTGCCGAAGTCGGGCCAGTTCTTGTACTTGCTGTAAGCCACCAGGGCGTTCCACTCCTGGTTGTTGCGTTCGTACTCCAGCATCTTCACGCCGTTGAGCCAATGCTCCACATGGCTGCCCTTGACGATGACCATTGCCGTGTTCCACGCTGTGATGTCGAAAGGCTTCTGTTCGGGAGCGGGAATAAGGTCGTAAAGCGAGGCGAGCTTGCGGTTGCCCTTCACGCCGAGCTTTGCATCGGGATGACGCAGGTCGTCGAGTATCTGGAACTCGCAGCCGATGGCACTGCCTTCGCCCTGATTCATGTCGGGATCGACGAAGTACTTGATGCCGCTGTTGGCGCCTTCGGTAATCTTGAAGTCCACCTTGAGGATGAAGTTATGGTAGGTCTTGTCGGTCACGATGTCGCCGCCGTTGCCGCTCTCGGCTCCGTTGGCAGCCTCAACCTTGAGTACGCCGTCCTCTATGCGCCAGCCCTTTTGAGGGAAGGTCTGGAGCTTTGCACCGCGCCAGCCGTTCGTTGTCTTGCCGTCCCAAAGGAGTTTCCATCCTTCGCGCTGTTCCTGTTCTGACAGGACGTTGTCTGTTGTAGGAGCGGGAGCAGGCTGCTGAGCCACGGTCTTCTTTACTTTTGCAGATGCGGGCAGCACGGCCAGCATTGCCATGATGAATATAATCTTTTTCATTGTGTTTAGTTTTTAATTGTTATCCTTGGAATGTTATTAATCAATCTTGTAGAACTCTTCCCATCCTCGACGAGGAGGCATGCCGCTGAGCATAGCGTTTGCGAACTCGTTGTTGGTGAACTTCTTGGTGCGCGGGTCGAAGAAGAGCTGTGTGTTGAGGCGCTGTGCGATGACGCCGAGGCAGAACACCTGGCAGAGCACGCCAGCTATCTGGAACGGCGAACGCGTCTTCTCTTCTCCCTTGCAGGCACGCAGGAAGTTGACGTAGTGGTTGCTTGGGCTCTTGGGCACCTGCGGCAGCTTGTCCTTCATGGCCTCTGCCTTCTCCTTCGGGATGATTTCGAGCGTGCTACCGTGGCTTGCGCCCTTGAAGGTGAGGTCGCGGCCGTAGATAATCTTTCCCGGGTTAATCTTCTGCTGCGTGTATTCTCCCTGACCGCTTGCGGGGATGCCGTCGGCCAGTTTGCTCTCGCCGTAGCCTTCGGGCAGCGGCGGCAGGTTGTCGGTGCCGTCGTACCAGATGACGTCGCATGGAGGCATGTTGCCGCGGGCGCCAAAGCGGAACTCGATGGTGCTCGAGAAGGGATAGAAGAACTCGTTGTGGTTCTTGGCGTACTTCATGTTTATCTCGTAAGGCAGTCCGAGGTTGAGGAACTCGTGAACCGTGTCGAGCAGGTGAGCGCCCCAGTCGCCGAGAGCTCCCATGCCGAAGTCGTACCAGCTGCGCCAGTCGCCTTGATGGTAGAGCTTGCTGAAGTTGTGGTAGCGGATGCCGCCGTGCCATGTGTCGTAGTCCATACCTTCGGGAATGGGATCGCCTTCGGGCATCTTCGTCATGTTCCAGTCGTACTTGTGCCAACGGCGGTCGTTGTTCATGTGAGCCACAACTTTGGTCACGTCCTTGATGATACCTGCTTCCTGCCAAGCCTTGAACTGGAAGTAGTTGGCCTCGGAGTGTCCCTGATTGCCCACCTGAGTGGCGAGTTCGGGATGACGGTTAGCCATCTCGATGAGGATTTCGCCCTCCTGGAAGGTACGGATGAGGGGCTTCTCGCAATAGACGTGCTTGCCATGCTTCATGGCAGCCATGCACACGAAAAAGTGCGTATGGTCCGGCACACTGACAGCCACAGCGTCGAAGTGGTCGCTGTACTCGTCGAAAAGTTTACGGAAGTCCGTGTAGCGCTTTGCGTCGGGGTACATGTTCAGCACCTTCTGGCACTGCTTGCCTTGCAGGTCAACGTCGCAAAGTGCCACGACGTCCACCATGTTAGTCTTGGCAAACTCGTCGATGTTCTGCTGACCGCGATTGCCGATGCCGATGTAGGCAATCTTAACTTTCTCGTTCTTGGGAGCTGCTGCAGGCTGCTCTTTCTTCTTTTTGGCAGCGAGCATCTCACCGGGAGCAAAAGCCATGCCGGCTGTTGCCATACCCATTCCTTTCAGGAAATCTCTTCTAGTTGACATAAGAATAGCTATTTTGTTGTTGAAAATATACTTTCGCGTACAAAGTTAGCAAAAATAATCGTACTAACAAGCGATTCGCTGTTAAAAAATGTACAACATGGTGCGTTTTTTCTATTTACCCTGTATGAGAGCATAAAAAACGCCGCACGCGGAAATTAAAACGCCGCACGCGGGGATTGCCATCGCCGCACGCGGAGATTGCCAACGCCGCACGCGGCGTTTTACGTCCCCCCACAGCATCCTCAAAATGCCCATACAGACAATAAAAAAAGCAGGAGGTGCCACAACACCTCCTGCTCTCTCTATTGAACAGACAAACAGCAGATTACCATTCGTCGTCCCAAACATTCTTGTCGGTGATAGAGATGCCCTTTACGTCCTGCTCGTAGTCATTCATGTTGGAGTTGTCAATCTGCTCTGTGTTGTTCATCGAGAGTGCCATCATGTTCATCGTGCGCAACTCTACGGTCAGAAACTTTGGAGAAATATATGTCTTTTTCATAATTTGAGATCTAGATATTTAAAGAATTAGAAAATAAGAAAAGGATGCGTAACAATGTTTCAGAAGCTGCATACGCAGCCCTTTCTTATTGTCTTATTTCCTACATTTATTATTTTACCATTACCTTCTTTCCGTTCACAATGTTGATGCCCTTCTGCATCTTGCTGATGCGCTGACCGGCAAGGTTATAGATTGTCCCGTCTTGCACTTCGCTGCCAAAGAGCTCTTCAATTGCTGTTGCTTCGTCATCTCCTTCAAAGAAGAAGGACTTCACACCACCAACGGGAACAGTCAAATAGCACTTATTCTGGCCGCAGAGTACACCACTACCGGATACCTGATAGAAGGCCTGTACGTTTGTGCTCTTATTGGTGGCAAGCATGTATGAACCACTTGGTATTTCAGTCGTGGCATTCAGAGCACCTGTCAACCAACCTGAGGTATAAGTATCATTTACTTTCTTATTCCATCCGATGATTGTGTACTTGCTTCCTGCAGTGGCTTGGATGATGTATGGAGTGTTCTGGACATAAGCTCCAGCTACAGGAGTAAGTGTCAACACATTTCCTTCAGCTCCGCTACAAGAATATATATCAAGTCCGTCAATGCGTGTGCAAGGACAAGGCAGAATCATCGTGCCATACTCCTTGTTCATTGTGATTTTGACGTTTGCAAGTTCTCCATAGGTAGCAACCTGATTGAGATAGTTCTGAATCATCGTGCCATTTGCGCTTTCAATGAATGCCATCTTTGCCTCGTCTGTATCGGCAACTTCCTGTGCGGCATCAATGGCTGCATTGATTGATGCAGGAGCAGCAAACTCACTTGGACCCATTACGGTTGAACCGTCAAGGATGTCAAATTTGGTTGCTGTCGAGAGTTCTGTAAACTTCGTGTTAACAAAGTTATTCAAGGCAGCTAGAGCATCAGCCGGATCAAAGTCATCTGCCTCCTCTATTGCATACAGACAGCCGTCGTCCAACTCATTAGAGTCATCTCCCCAGCCATTTATGACGATACCATAAGTATATGAGGAGCTACTATTGATTATCTTACTTGAACTTCCACCGAAACGAAGCTGATACAAGGGAGTTGTGGTAGCAACGAAGCTTATGCGGTCGCTCGTTCCTGTGATACAATCTGCCAAAGGTGCAAGATTGGAATTCTTGTATGTCACAAATTTTTCATCTTCCACACTATATAGATAGTAGCTGCCCAAATAGTTGAGGATTGCAAATTTTTTAGCAGAGATGCCGAGCGCACCCTTTACAGGAGAAGCCAAGTACGTGTTACCAGAATCAGTATATGTGGAGAGACCGCCACGTGCATTGTTGCGAGTTTTAATATAATAGCTCTTATTATTACTGAGGTTTGTATAAGGATAGACAATGCCACTCTTCAATGTGCGAATCACCTTGATGTGGCAATCAGTTGTTTCGATGTTGCCTTGCGTAGAATAATCATAGTAGGTGTCGGCATTGATGGCCGAAGGTACGCTGACTTCACTATTCTTATCTTGAACAACTACCACACTGCGAACGTAAGTCTCGCCATCAGACTCATAAAGGTCATACGTTACATTGACTGTAGTAGCAAAGATTTCCAATGCTGCTGTCGGATCGAAGTCTTCGGCCTCTTGTATCAGGTATGCGCAACCATCATCTGCTGTTGCCCAAGTATCAATGGTTATCTGATTGCTGCCACCTACATTGATATTCTTGGATGCATTGAAATATACACGTACTGCGCGAGCCTTGAAACTAGAAGCATCATCAAAATAAACGGCTTCTGCCTCCAATGGATTATCAGTTAGAGTGTTAGCAGAAGTAAGATACTTACCTGCATTGCAACTATAGAGATAATAGCTCGTACCATCATCTGGGGTAACAAATGCAAATTGTTGCTTAGCATCAGAACTTGAAGGTGCAAGTCCTAGTTTGGCAATTGTAGTGAGGGCTGTTCCACCATTATCCACTGCCCAAGCACTGCGGTTACATGTAACGGTGTAGCATTTGTTCGGATTGACTTGACTCAAAGCGGAAACATAAGCAGGGTCTTCAGCAAGCGTTACTGTCAAGGCTTTTATTCCAAAGAACTCAGCTGTAGTGGATGTCTGCTGAATAGTGATAGATACGCTCTGTTGGGAAAGTCCACTTTGTGTAAATGTATGTGCTGTTACACTAGACAAAGGATTTTGGGTATCATTCCCAACAGTTATTTTATATGGTTTTGCACCAGCACAAGACTGTGCGGTCATTGAGAAGCTTGAAATCACATAACCTTCAGGTGCCGTCAATGTAAGAGTCTCATCTGTTTGTACCGCAGAAGTTTTGATTGCCAGACACTGCGTGTTCCACCATAGAGCGCGATCAATAATGGGAGCAGTAAGAACCACCCCTGCCAAGCCAGAACTTGCTTTTGTGGTAAAGGTGTTTGGGGTTACACTATTATTGCGACTACCGTAGTAGTCGAATGGTTGATTGGTGCTACCGCCATCAACAAGAGTGACAGTCACTTCTGCCCAAGCCCCAACTGTTGCAACGAGGGCGAGGAGTAATAAAGTTAGTTTTTGTTTCATGATTTGTTTTGATATTTTGTTAATAATGTTTTGTTCATGGTTTGCGGTATGTCGTTGATAGACATTATATATTATTTTACGCGTGTGCGCACAAAATGCAAACAAAGATATATGTTTTTGCTTTTGAACTGCCGTTTTTTATGTTAATAAATATTAATATGCCATGAAGCAGGACAAAATGGAGAACAAAAAGGAGTATTGGGAAACATGGGAAAAGGAAAAATCATATTGCAAGACAGTTAACATAACGTTGCGAAATGTCTCACTTAACGTGCTAAAAATAAATTTTAACGTGCCAAAATGAGACACTCGACACGTTGCAATTCTGCTCGCAATGATGGGTGACTTTTGCGCAATCTGTTTTGTTTGTTCGTTCTTCCCTCTCTATATAAGGGGGAAGAACGAACAAACAAGAACAAACAAATTCGCAAAACACTCGTCACTCATCACCAACCCCATATAATACCCTGAATGTCACTCGAATACAAGGGTGATGAGTGGGTGATGAGTGATGAAGAGTCGTCAGGCACTCATCACCTTCGCTACTTGCGATTAACAGTGGTTTTAAGGCCTGTTGGTGATGAGTGATGAGTGTTTTTATTTTTGGAAGCGGAGTGCTTGTTCTTCGATGAGGGCGCGGTCGTCGAAGTAGTTTATCTTCATGGCCTTGCGCACTTCGTCCATCGTCTTGCAGGCTTCTTCCCGGGCTACTTCACAACCTTTGCGGAGTATCTCGTAGACGGCGGGTATGTCTTTCTCGTACTCTGCTCGGCGCTGACGGATGGGTTCGAGCACTTCCTGGAGCACGCCCATGAGAAGCTTCTTGCACTTCACGTCGCCGAGTCCACCACGGGTGTAGTGGTCCTTCATCTCCTGCAGGGTGGCGTATTCGCCCGTAATGCGCGACACTTGCTCGTCTGTTGCGAAGGCGTCGAGATAGGTGAAGACGGTGTTGCCCTCGAGGTGTCCCGGGTCGCTGACCTGCAGGTGCTCTGGGTCGGTGTACATTGTCTTGACCTTCTTGTTGACCTCATCTGCCGGGTCGCTGAGGTAGATGCAGTTGCCGAGGCTCTTGCTCATCTTGGCCTTGCCGTCGGTACCTGGCAGGCGCAGGCAGGCTGCGTTCTCGGGCAGGAGTATGTTTGGTTCGACAAGTGTCTCTCCGTAGATATAGTTAAAACGACGCACTATCTCTCGGCACTGCTCGAGCATGGGCTCCTGGTCGTCGCCGGCAGGCACGGTTGTTGCCTTGAACATTGCGATGTCGGCTGCCTGACTGATGGGATAGGTGAAGAAGCCGACGGGGATGCTCTCGCCGTTGAAGCCGCGCATCTGTATCTCGGTCTTGACGGTCGGATTGCGTTGCAGGCGTGAGACGCTGACCATATCCATGAAGTAGAACGAGAGTTCGCAGAGTTCGGGTATCTGACTTTGGATGAAGAGCGTTGTCTTCGATGGATCGAGGCCTGCTGCGAGGTAGTCGAGGGCGACTTCGATGACGTTCTGTCGCACCTTCTCCGGGTTATCGATGTTGTCGGTGAGCGCCTGTGCGTCTGCCTCGAAGACGAATATCTTGTCGTAGAGGCCCGAGTTCTGAAGTTCTACGCGACGGCGAAGCGAGCCGACATAGTGCCCGATGTGGAGCTTGCCGGTGGGGCGGTCGCCTGTAAGGATGATCTTTTTCATTATTATAAGGACTTTAAGGACTTTAAGGACCTTAGGGACCTTAAGGTCTTAGTTAAACATCTTATCTATTTGTTCCTGCTGGAGGATCGTGATTATAGTCTTGCCGCTGGGCGAGAGGTTCGGGTTGTCGCACTGGAAGAGGTCGCCGATGAGCGTCTCCATCTGTACGGGTGTAAGCACCTCGCCTATCTCGATGGCATTGTGACGAGCCAGGACGAGGGCCAGCTGGTGGTGCAAGGCATCGGCATGGGCACCGTCCTGCTGCTTGACGGATTCCACCATCTGCTGCACGACAGCCACCGGATTGCTTTGTCCAGAGGGAGCGCCGACGATGGAGAACGAGCTGCCGCCAAGCGATGTGATGTCGAAGCCAAGTGCCCGCACGTCGTCGAGAATGCCGGTGAGCAGGGCTGCGTCGGACGGCGAGAGCTCGAGCAGTTCGGGGAACAGCAGGCCTTGTGTAGCGGCGTTGTGCTCCTGCATCTGCTTCATGTAGCGCTCGTAGAGAATGCGTACGTGGGCGCGTCGCTGATCGACCATCATCAGGCCCGACTGCACGGCGGTCAGGATGTACTGGCCCTTGTATTGATAGTGTTGGCTGCTCATCTCCATCTCCTCTTGGAAGAGGTTCTGGGAACTCTGGACATTCTGAGTGTTCGGAACACTCTGATTAGTCTGAGAAGCTGCTACTTGCTCGTAGAGTTTCTCCCATTGTCGCACAGGTTTGCGGCTCTCGTTATGGCTGCTGAAGGGGTTGTAGGTCGGATTGACTTGCACGCGAGGCACTTTGACATCGCCAAGCCCTCGTGCATCGTAAGTCGGTATGTCGGGACGCCCTTCCACATCGAAGTCTATGGTGGGCACAGCGTTGAACTTGCCCAAAGCATCGCGGACGCCAGCAAGGACGATGCTCCAGATCTCCGTCTCGTTCTCGAACTTAATCTCCGTCTTCGTGGGGTGTATGTTGACGTCGATATTGGCAGGATCGACCTCGAAGTAGATGAAGTACGGCACCTGGTCGCCGTCGGGAATGAGGTGGCTGAAGGCTTCCATCACTGCGTAATGGAAACGCGGATGTCGCATGAAGCGGCCATTGACGAAAAGGAACTGCGAGGCACCTTTCTTGCGTGCTGCCTCGGGTTTGCCCACGAAGCCACTTATCTTCACAAGCGACGTCTCTACCTGTAAAGGCAAGAGCTGTTCGCCAAGCTTCTTGCCAAAGATGCCGACGATGCGCTGCAAGCTACCGCCGGCAGGCAATTGCATCAGATGATTGCCGTTGCTCGAAAGGGTGAACGAGACGGACGGATTAACCAAAGCAATGCGTTCGAAATCCTGTATGATGTTGTTCAACTCGGTCTGGTTCGACTTGAGGAACTTCCTTCGTGCCGGCACGTTAAAAAAGAGATTGCTCACCTCGAAGTTGGCTCCAACTGGGCATGAACAGACTTCCTGCGACACGACTTTCGAGCCTTCGAGGCACAACTGCACACCCAGCTCTTGCTCTGCCGTTCTTGTCGTCAGCTTGACCTGCGACACAGCAGCGATGGATGGCAATGCCTCACCCCGGAAGCCCATCGTCTGGAGCGTAAAGAGGTCTTCGGCCTTCGCTATCTTGGACGTTGCATGGCGCTCGAAAGCCATTCGGGCATCTGTCTCGGTCATGCCCTTGCCATCGTCGATGACCTGTATGGACGTACGACCTGCATCCTGCACCAGCACGTCGATGATCGACGCGCCTGCATCGACGGCATTCTCCATCAATTCCTTGATGACGGATGCCGGACGCTGCACAACCTCACCAGCGGCAATCTGGTTGGCAACGGAGTCGGGCAGAAGGTGTATGATGTCCATTATATTTCGTTATGACGTTCTAACGTAATTACAAGGTTCTCTATCTTATTCCTGTCAGCAGGAAGCGCCAAAGGATGAGCAAGCCGAAGAGGATGACGATGATGATGGGCCAGCCAAGCTTCGAGCCATTCTCCTTGTGTTTCTGTGCACGTGGGGTGTAGTTGATGAATGTGCCACGAAACTTGTCGGGATCGTAGGTCTCTTCGTTTGCAGGCACTTCTCCCTGCTCACGCTTTACCTCATCGACAAGTTTCTGCAGACGGTCGCGCGACTCGTCTGTGTAAATGCTTACTCGGCGGAACTTACGTGGTTCTCTTGTGCTGAACAGTCTCATATTCTTACTCTTCGACGGGGTTTATGGAGTTAATGGAATCGGCAGGCTCTACAGGCTCTGTGGCTTCAACAGGCTCTGTGGCTTCAACAGGTTCGGCAGGGTTTAAGCCTCGCTTCTTCTTGATGTCGCTGAGCTTCTGCTTTGGAGCCGAGTGACGCACGCTCTCCTTGAGCTCCGTGCCTGCTCTCTTAGGTCGCCACTCGAAAAGGTCGTACTGGTCGAGCGGCCGTATGTAGTCGAACCATGCAAAGTTCTGCAAGTAGAGTGCGTCAGAGGGGATGAGCGGTATCGGATACATGATGCCCGTCGCAGCGGGCATCCAGATGTGGTCCACCTGGTTCTTGTTCACAAACATCTTCAAGAGGGAAGTCTCGGTGTGGTTCATCTCAACCATGATGCTGTCCTCGTCGAAAGGATAATAGTTAACGAAGACGTTGCCCTCAGACGTCGACAGATACAACTCGCCGTCCTTGAAGTAGGAGTGCATCTCGTGTCCCGTCACCTGATTGTAATGGATGTCGTCTATCTTCTCGACCGACATAGCTTGCCTCAGCACTTGTATGCTGTCGATGTTCTCTCCGTTGAAGAAGATTCTTATTTCTTCGCCCAGCTGCTGTTGCCCTTGCTGCCAGATGATTGGGTCGCGGTACATGAAGAGCACGCTGTCGCGTGTGTCATAAACCAACGAGTCGCAAACAGCTTGCAGGTCGCGACGAAAGGCTCGCATGTGGTTGTAAGCATGAACGACGCGATAGGTGGAGTCTGTGTCGATGTTGTACGTGAAGGCTTTAATTGTGTCGGCATGGGCATACATCGTGTCTTGCTGGCTATAGTCGATAACCAAAGCGCTGTCCGTCGCCATGACATAACCTGTGCTGTCTTCGTAGTAACAATATTCGCCAGTGAACATATTCTTGTTAACAACGTCAGTATAGACAACGTTGCCAAAAGCCTCAGCGATAGCGACATCGTCGTTCCATACTACACTATCGCCGACGAGTCGCTTGCCATTGTTCGTCAGGATGCTTCGGTCAAGCAAATGTGTATGCTGGGCTTGCGTATCGTAGTAGCCGAGCTCGCTATAGATGTGGTTCTCGCCGTTCTCAATGTTCGAAGGGCCAACGATGTGGGCAATAGCGGTCTCCGTATTATAATGCAGCGTGTCGGAAATAAGAATGGTCTCTGGTTTGGCAGGCGGTGCAGGATTAACCAGGCGGACGTTGTAATTGAAGACCGCTTCATGCGTCGGAGGGCTGTACTCGCCCCAGTCGCTTGTCAGCTGATTATCGTGGTCGAGGACCTTTCCGCCTTCGAAGAAGTAACCGAGTTCATAGAGACGGTCATAGTCGAGACTGTCGGTGTAGATGGTCATAGTTCCGTGCTTGAGCACAACATCATATCGTGCCCGTGCCAAACGGTCGAGGCCGTTATAGTAAAGCACTTCGCTATTGAGATGAAGCGTATCGCCTTGGTTCATTCGGACATGACCGAAGGCGTCGAAGGAGTTACTGTCCTCGTAGTAAAGTGCACTGTCGCAGTACATGAGTACACCTTCGTGGCGGAAGCGGACATCGCCCACAAGGATTTGTGCCGTTCGATGAATGTGCTCGTCGAAGTATAGGTGGTCAGCATGCAACAGGTGCACCTTGCTGTCGGATTGCGTTCGCTTTCCAGCAGGCTTGCGGTCCGGTGTTACAGCCATAAGCAGGCAAAAGCAGAAGAACAGGGACGCACAAAGGATGTATAGTCGCCGACTCTTCACTTTACCCAGCCCTCATATTGGAACTCGCAGTCTCTCCAGTCAGGATTGATGCGGATGTATGTACTTTTCTGTTTCTCTTTTATCCAATTAAGGATTGTTTCCTCGCCTTTCTTGTTTTTCACGATGTCCTGCATCACTTGGAAGTCTTCGGTGATGCTGGCACGGTGTGTGAGGGTACGATTCTTAAGTCGGGCGATGGCACAGACTGTCTTGCCTTTCGTGTTAATCATCGTGAAGGGCTTCGATATCTCGCCCACTTCGAGCGACTCGACCGTGCGGGCAAGTTCGGAGGAGAGAGCCGAGAGTTCGCTCATCTCGAAACGAGTGGAGGTCTCGCCCGTTTCTCTGTTAATGTTGG
>Ga0310695_10006586_pt1 | contig 19101 bp, 13 predicted proteins | sample RumenRJG_04DNA_FD_203882 | JGI IMG/M metagenome (GOLD analysis project Ga0310695, IMG submission 203882) | Bovine rumen microbial communities from Lethbridge, Alberta, Canada - RJG_04 (v2) (version 2) | ecosystem: Host-associated > Mammals > Digestive system > Stomach > Rumen | place: Canada...
TAGGAATTAGAAATTAGAAATTATGATTACACCTTATACAGAAAAAATTAGTAATTAGTAATGAGTAATTAGTAATTATGATTACCTTTTGCAAGAAAATTAGGAATTAGAAATTAGAAATTAGAAATTATGATTACCTTAATACAGAAAAAAATTAGGAATTAGAAATTAGAAATTAGGATTACCTTTTGCAGAAAAAATTAGGAATTAGAAATTAGAAATTATGATTACCTTTGACCTACGGTCTTAGGTACTTTCGCTCGACAATTCAAAATTAAAACGAGTTTTATTTTGTATTGTGCTCGCTTATTCGTACCTTTGACCTTTGGTCTTAGGTACTTTCGCTCGACAATTCAAAATTAAAACGAGTTTTATTTTGTATTGTGCTCGCTTATTCGTACCTTTGCAGAAAATTAGAAATTAGGAATTAGAAATTAGGAATGATGAAAAGAGTCGCTACGATATTGCTGGTCATGCTGATAAGTCTCAGCACCCATGCTGTGCTGAAGGAGAAAGACCTGCCACAGACACTGCAGATTCTGCGCACAGAACTGATGAACTATCACCGTGAGTTGTCGCAGATGATAGAAATGAACAAGAAACAGAGCGAGAACATGCGGAGCCAGTTGATGGAAACGCTGTTGCGATCGAACCAGAACTCGCTGATGTTGTACTCGCAGAAGCAGGAATATGTGTTCGACCTGACATACGCGTGCAATGAGGCTACCGACCAGTATCGGATGTTCCAGCGCCAACAGTTGCCCTTCAAGACGTTTCTGAACAAGGCGAATAACGATATTGCCCGCTATGACTCGCTGATAGGGAGTCTGAGGTCGATGCCTGCCTCCATGCTGAGCGAACAGGCTCAGACGGACAGGAACATCTGTCTGACGCTGGCTACCAACATACGCCACTCGCTGGAGGAGAACCGCAGCACCATGCAGGACTACATACGCTACTACGACATGGCGGAAGACCGACTGAGCAACCTGAACGACTATGCACAGAAACGCTATAGCGACATACAGACCAGCATCTTCCTCAATGGAGGAGACAGCTACTGGAACATCCTGAAGAAATGGGGAACCTACTGGCAGACCATGGCGCAGACGGTCAAGAAGAAATACCAGCCTAACGTAAACTCGCAATGGGACAGTCGGTGGATTTTCGGACTGCTTATCTCCACCATTCTCTATGCGATTGTCGCGTCGTTGCTGAACTTCCTAGTGATCCGTTTCGTGGTGCCCAAGCGACTGCGCACTGAGGAATTCATGAAGAAACGCACCTGCATCACGATGGCTACCACGACGATTACGTTTGCCATCATCCTGGGACTGACACTCGCTATCACGGAACAGAACTTCTTCATCATGGCGTCAAACCTGCTGGTGGAGTTTGCATGGCTACTAGGTGTCATCCTGATATCGTTGCTCCTGCGCGTCAATGGCGACCAGATTAAGAGCGCCTTCCGTATCTACACCCCGTTGCTGGCAGTCTGCTTCCTGGTGATTGCCTTCCGTATCATCCTGATACCCAGCGAACTGGTGAACATGCTGTTTCCACCCGTTTTGCTTATCTGTGCGCTGTGGCAATGGAACGTCATCGGGCGCCATAACAAGAACGTGCCACGGTCGGACATGTTCTATACCTATATCTCCTTGCTGGTGTTCATCGTTTCGGTGGTTTGTTCCTGGTTGGGATACACGCTGTTGGCGGTACAGATTCTGATTTGGTGGATTATGCAGTTGACGTGTATCCTCACCATCACCTGCGTATCGCAGTATATCAAGATGTATGGCGTGCGCCACCAATTCAGCGAGCGACCCATCACGCAGACATGGGCCTATCACCTGGCGTATCGCGTGCTATTGCCTGTGCTGGGCGTAAGTTCCGTGATGGTCAGCATCTATTGGGCGGCGAAGGTATTCAACCTCTCCGACCTGTGCTGGCAGATTTTCAAGACCAACTTCATCGATCTCCAGAACCTGAAGCTGAGCATCCTGACACTGTCCATCGTGATTTGCATGTGGTTCCTCTTTGCCTATATCAACCGCACGCTGCTGAAATTCATGCGGATGCACTATGATATCAAAGACTCGACCACGGCAGCCAGTCGCGAAGTGATGGGAAAGAATGTCATCCAGGTGGTGGTATGGGGTGCCTGGTTCCTCATCACCATGAACATACTGGATGTGGCGATGGAATGGCTGTTGGTAGTAACAGGTGGCTTGTCAACGGGTATCGGTTTTGCATCGAAAGACATCATCGAGAATATCTACTATGGTATCACGCTCATGGCCGGGCGCATCAAGGTGGGTGACAGAATAGAGGTGGATGGAACCGTAGGCAACGTGACCAGCATCAGCTATACATCGACCGTGGTAGAGTCGGTATTTGGCGAGGTCATCACCTTCCAGAACTCGCAGCTGTTCACCAAGAACTATAAGAACCTGACGCGCAATCACGGCTATGTGCTGCAGGTCATTCCCTATGGGGTGGCATACGGCAGTAACCTGCAACAAGTGATGACCTTGGTGGACACAGCGGTGAACAACCTGAACCACAAGTGGGTGGACCGATCGAAGAAGGTAAAGTCGGTAGTGGGTGAACTGGGTGACTCGAGCATCAATTTCAAGATGTTCGTATGGACCAATGCAGCCAAGAAGGCGGATGTCATCAGCGATGTGCTGCGCACCATCTACGACACGCTGAACGAGAACGGCATCGAAATTCCATTCCCACAGCAGGATGTGCATATCAAGCAATAATGACATTATATGTTAAATAATGGACGAAATCATGCTGTTATATAAAATAATTACTACCTTTGCAAGATAATATGTAAAGCTGACAACGGATATGAAACAGACATTCATTGCAGGTCCATGCGTCATCGAATCGGCTGAACTGCTCGATACGGTAGCGGCAGAGCTGGTGGAAATCAACAAGAAACTGGGGACCGATATCATATTCAAGGCCTCGTTTGACAAGGCCAACCGCACGTCGCTGAAGTCATTCCGAGGTCCTGGCATTGACCACGGACTGCTGATGCTGAGCGATGTGAAGTCGAAATACGGGTTGCGCGTGACCACGGACATCCACGAGGCCTGGCAAGCACAGCCTGCGGGGCAGGTGTGCGACATCCTGCAGATACCCGCCTTCCTGTGCCGGCAGACGGATCTGCTCATCGCGGCAGCCAAGACGGGACGCACCGTGAACATCAAGAAAGGACAGTTCCTGAGTGGAGAGGATATGCGCTATCCGGTAGAGAAAGCCCGCGAGGCGGGTGCCACAGAGGTATGGCTGACAGAGCGTGGCAACATGATGGGTTACCATAACCTGGTGGTGGACTTCCGGAACATCCCGGAGATGCTGGAGATTGTCGACACTGTCATCATGGACTGCACGCATAGCGTTCAGCATCCTGGGGGAGCCAATGGCAAGACGGATGGAGACAGGCGCTATGTGCCCCAGATGGCGATGGCTGCCAAGGCCTTCGGAGCCACAGGATGGTTCTTTGAGGTGCATCCGAACCCGGACCAGGGGCTGAGCGATGCAGCGAACATGATAGAACTCAGTACGCTTTGCAATCTAATTGCAAAGCTAAGGGAAAAGTGAAAAGTGAAAAGTGAAAAATAAAGAGTGAAGTGAAAAGTGAATAGTGAAAAGTGAGAAGTGACCATGGTACAATATTATTCACCACAGAAACACGGAGAACACAGAGAAGTGGAGAGTAGAGAATACGCGATACAATGTATTAAGGATGAGGCAGAGGCAGTGCTGAACCTGATACCACAGATGGACGAGGACTTCGACCGCGCTGTGGAACTGATTCTTTCGTGCCAAGGGAAGCTGATTGTCACAGGAGTAGGAAAAAGCGGACATATCGGAGCGAAGATAGCAGCCACACTGGCTTCTACGGGGACACCCTCGTTCTTCATCAACCCACTGGACGTGTATCACGGCGATTTGGGGGTGATGGCTAAAGGGGATGTGGTGCTCGCCATCTCCAATTCGGGACAGACGGACGAGTTGTTGCGCTTTATCCCCATGGTGCTGCACATGCAGATTCCCATCATTGGAATGAGTGGCAATCCACAATCGCTCTTGGCAAAATATTCCACCTGCCACCTGAATGTCAGCGTGGAGAAAGAAGCATGTCCGTTGAACCTGGCTCCCACGAGCTCTACAACGGCTGCATTGGTGATGGGTGACGCACTGGCTGTTGCCCTGATGGAGAAGCGGAACTTCCAGCCACAGGACTTCGCACAGTTCCACCCGGGAGGCGAGTTGGGCAAACGACTGCTCACCACGGCTCAGGATGTGATGATCACGGAGCACCTGCCCATCCTGTCGGCAGACATGCACCTGGGCGAAGCCATCATCTTGGTGAGCAAAGGAAAACTAGGGCTGGGAGTGGCAGTGAAAAGTGAAAAACGAACAGTGAAAAGTGAACAACGAACAGTGGCAAATGAGAAATTAGAAATTAGAAATGAGAAATTAGAAATTGGAACAGTGGAAGGACTGATTACGGATGGGGACATCCGCCGTGCGATGGAGAAATGGCAGGCTGAGTTCTTCAATCGTACCGTGGGAGACATCATGACACGGACCCCGAAGACGGTAGGTCCGCAGACCAAGATATCAGAGATACAGAAGATCATGAATAAGAACAAGATACACAATGTGCTGGTTGTTGATGAAGCCAACCATCTGTTGGGGATTGTTGACCGATACGCTTGTGTGTTGTGAAAATTAGGAATTAGGAATTAGAAATTAGAAATTATGATTACCATAAGATTAGAAATTAGAAATTAGAAATTAGAAATTATGATTACCATAAGATTAGAAATTAGAAATTAGGAAAGGGGATTCATGAAGATATTTAGAAGGATATTGCTTGTGATGGCACTGTTGTTGCCTATGGCAGCTGCAGGCGTCTATCTGTTTAAGACGCTGGATGCCCGCAATGGTCTGACCATCAGTCAGATTAACTGCATCATGAAGGACTCGCGAGGATATGTCTGGCTGGGAACACCGGCTGGTCTCTATCGCTACGATGGTTACACTTTCCATAGTTTCCAATGTAACTCGCAGGATGGCTCTTCGCTGCCCGACAGCTACATTATCAGCATTCAGGAGACACTGGAAGGAACACTGCTCGTCGAGACCTCGGCAGGCTATTGTGCCTATCATCCGCAGTCGGAAAACTTCGAGCGCGACATGAAGCAGACCTTCAGTCGGATGGGTATCGAGGCTGTTCCTAACGTGGTGTATATCGACAGTCATAAGAATGTGTGGGCCTCTATTCCCAACAAGGGCGTGGTGGCTTATAACATGCAGCAACAGACCAGCTATGAGTTCAGCTATACCAACGATGCTCATGGTATTCCGCAGGGTAACATCTGCTCGATAGGCGAGTGTCGCGATGGTGCCATCCTCGTATATGAAGACGGCATGATAGTCTGCTGCGACATCATGCACCAACAGCAGACGGTATGGACCAACGACCAGGTAGCCCGTGAGCGTCTGCGCAAGAGCAAGACTCTGAAGGTGTTCGCAGACCAGATGGACAATATCTGGCTCTATGGACAGGGTACGCTGATGCTCTATAACAAGAACACCAACACCTGGAACACCACCCTTGGCAACCAGCTGGGACTGACCTCTGTCAGCGTAGACCATAGTGTGAACGGAATGGCTGGTGACCGGAATGGCAATATCTGGATTGGTACAGACCGTACAGGCTTGATACGATCGTCGGTCAACAACCACGAGATGGAATATGTGGAGCCTCGCAGTTCGAACAGCATTCTGAAGGGTCAGGAGATTGTCAGCATCCAGAGTGTGTACATCGACGATACCGACCTGCTGTGGATAGGTACGGAAAAGTCGGGTCTGGCGTATTATGGCAGCAATATCTATAAGTTTGACACCGATTTCAAGGGCGACATCACAGCGCTGGCACAGGATAAGAACGGAAAGGTATGGTATGGTACAGGCGACAAGGGCCTGATCGGTTACGACGGTGCCTTGGCCAGCCATAAGGTGTCTGTGATGACCACCACACCGGATGGTAGTCTGTGGGTGGGTTCCAAGCAGAATGGACTGACCCGCATCAAGAATGGCACCAGCACACTCTTCTCCGTGGCTCGCGACAGCATGAAAACAGTTATCGACGACCATATCAACGCGCTCTGTTGCGACAATACAGGTAATCTGTGGATTGCCACCAACGGAGGCTTGCAGGTGTATAATCCCAGGGTGGAATCGTTCTCCTCCTACACCCGTGAGAACGGTATGCTGAACACCAACAACATCACGTCGCTGTTTATCGGCAAGAACAACAACCTGCTGATTGGTACGTCAGAGGGTCTGGTCATCCTCGACCTCAACACGCGAGAAAAAAAGGTGCTGACGGGTAACAGCACCAATCTGGAGACCTTCACCAACAACTATATCACCCAGATTTTCGAAGACTCACGCGGGCTGTTATGGATAGGTACACGTGAGGGTATCAACATCCTGAACCCCGACAACGACGAGCTGAGCTATATCACGGAGAAAGACGGACTCTGCAACAACTCCATCTGCGGTATTGCAGAGGACAAGAACCACAGCATCTGGATTTCCACCAGCAATGGTATCAGTCGTGTGGTGGTACAGCGTAACCACGAAGATGCCTCGTTCACCTACGGACTCTACAACTACGACATCAGCGACGGTCTGCAGAGCAATGAGTTCAATATGGGTGCCATCCTCACCAAGCAGGATGGTAGTGTGCTCTTTGGCGGACTCTATGGTGTCAACTGGGTACGTCAGGGCAACAAAGACGAGCAGGAGTCGCTGCCTCGCGTCATGCTGACCCAGCTGTTTGTGGGCGAGAAGGAAATACTGACGGGTATGGAGTATGACGGCAACGTCATTCTGCCACAGGCCCTCAACGAGAGCAATAAGATAGAGCTGAACAACAACCAGAGCACCTTCACCATCAAGTTTGGTGCCGGCAACTATAACCAGGGCGAGCGCCTTCAGTTCATGTATTGGATGGAAGGACGCGACAACGACTGGCGCAATGGAGATGCCCTGCTGCATGGGGTGAAGTTCCATGAACTGGGCAGTGGTACCTACACGCTCCACGTAAAGGCGGTCAGTGCCGATGGTGCTGTGAGCAACCAGGAGCGCACCTTGCAGATTATCGTGGACCGTCCCTGGTGGTTGTCGTGGTGGATGCTCACCATTTATGTCATCATTCTGATTGTTATCATCGCCATCTGGCGTTATGGTATCAAGAAGTTCAAGACCATCTGGAAGCGCAAGAAGACCGTGATAGACGAATTGGTGCGCCAGCGTGAGGAAATCAAGGCCACCAGCGACGATCTTCGCCAGCCGATGGCTCGTATGACGACCATTATCGGCAATATGGCCGAGCGTGAGACCTCTCTGGAGGGTCAAGAGCAGTTGAACTCGCTCCACTTCCAGATGTTGCAGATTATCACGCGCATCTCCGAGATGCAGAGCACCCTCGAGAATCCGGAGAAGAAGGCTGAGTCGAGTGCCAAGGACCGTCTGGAACTGAACGACAGTGGTGAGGTAGCCATGACAGCCATGAGCACGAGTGATTTGACCACAAACATCAAGGCCCTGGAGATTGACGAGCAGTCGAAGAAGTTCAGTGTCGTACTCATCGACAACAACCGCGACTTCCTCGCCTTCATGAATGCACACCTGCATAAGGTGTACGACTTCCACACCTACGACAATGTGAAGGATGCCCTGCCCGATATCGATACCCTCAATGCTGACATAGTGATGTGTAAGCAGGATATGGGTACCATGACGGGTAGCGAGCTCTGCAATCAGTTCAAATCGGATGTGCGTCGCAGCAAGACCAAGTTCATCCTGTTGACCGATGGTGTACTGACAGAACAGGATATGGCCGACCAGAACATCACGATGGCTGCTGACGATTATTTCGCCAAGCCTTTCAACATCCAGGAGGCTGTGATGCGCATCAACAAGATGTTAGGTCTCGCTCCTATCGAGATTAACCAGGACGTCATAGAGGGTAAGGAGACGCGTATGCTCGAAGGACAGAACGCCAGCATGACTACCTCGACGATTGTCTATGAGAATATCCAGGATGTGAAAGGGGCTCAGCGTGAAGTAGCCACAGAGACCCGTCAACCGGAAGTCCAGCCTGAGGAAGCTCCTGCTCAGGAGCAAGTCAACGTACTGGCACGCTATTACGACAACAATACCATTGGCGACTATACCATGAGCAGTCTGATGGACCAGCAGCTGATGCGCAATGTCGAACAATTCGTCTTGCAGAACATGAGTCGTGGACAGATCAGTCTCGACGAGATGGCGAGTGCCATGGGCATGGGTCGCGTACCCTTCTTCCATAAGATTCGCAGCATCACCACCAAGACACCTGCTGAGGTGGTTCGCGAATTGCGTCTGAAGCATGCCTGCACGCTGCTTGTCAACACCGACATCAACATGAGCGAGTTGGCTATCAACGTCGGCTTCATGACGGCTGAGAACTTCATCAATATCTTCAAGGAGAAATTTGGCATGATGCCACTGGAATACAGACTCAAAAATCGAAGATAAATTTTTTAATTAGTAATGAGTAATTAGTAATTAGTAATTATGATATGTTGTAAAGGCTGTATGGGGCAGTGGAAATTAAATAAATTAGGAATTAGAAATTAGGAATTAGAAATTATGATTACCTTCATTGCAGAGAAAATTAGGAATTAGGAATTAGAAATTAGGAATTAGAAATTAGGAATTAGAAATTAGAAATTAGAAATTAGGAATTAGGAATTATGATATGTTGTAAAGGCGGAATGTGGAAGGGGATTTTACGAGGTATGGGTTCTAGATTACTTAAGGTAATCATAATTACTAATTACTCATTACTAATTACTAATTATGCTACCGCTCAAACCTCTGACTCTCTCATCGTCGAGACTTTGCGTGAGAGTCATATCCGGTTCTCGCACGATAATAGTGTGACGCTGTTGCTCTCCGGGCAGGAGAAGTTTGATGATATGTTCAAAGCTATCCGACAGGCGAAGAGCAGCGTGCACCTAGAGTATTTCAATTTCCGCAATGACTCCATTGCCTCGCTCCTTTTCGACATCCTGCGCGAGAAGCGCAAGGAGGGGGTGGAGGTGCGCGCCATGTTCGATGGTTTTGGCAACGACTCCAACAACCAACCCCTGAAGAAGTATCACCTCAAGGCGCTGCGTGAGGACAGCATCGACATCGTGGAGTACTCCCCCATCCGATTCCCGTGGGTCAACCATATCTTCGGGCGTGACCACCGTAAGATAGTGGTTATCGACGGACAGATAGCCTATACGGGAGGCATGAATGTAGCCGACTATTATATAAAAGGTACGGAACAGGTGGGTGAATGGCGCGATATGCATTGTCGGATAGAGGGTGATGCGGTCAATGAGTTGCAGGCTATCTTCATGCGCATCTGGAACCGGACGACGGGTGAGAATGTGAGTGGCATGAAATACTATCGGGGAGGTACGCTGACCAAGTTTGAAGACTTAAAGCCCGACACCACATATACCAAAGGACGTAAGATGGTGGGCATCATCAACCGAGAGCCCCACGTCACGCCTAAGATTATGCGCACGTTCTATATCAATGCCATCAACCAGGCGCAGGACTCCATTCATATCATCAACCCCTACTTCACGCTCATTCCTTCGGTCACGCGTGCCCTGACACGTGCCATCCGCCGCGGTGTGAAGGTGGAGATCATGCTGTCGTCAAAGAGTGATATCCCCTTGACGCCCGATTGTGCCTTGTATCAGGCTCGGAAGCTACAAAAACGTGGAGCGCGTGTGTGGCTCTATAAGCCTGGTTTCCACCATTCTAAGATAATGATGGTGGATGGGCGCTATTGCACTGTGGGCAGCACCAATCTGGATGCGCGCAGTCTGAAGTGTGATTTTGAGGAGAATGCCGTGATTATCGACAAAGCCACCACGCGAGAGCTGGACGATATGTTCTGGCGCGACAAGCAGAAGAGTTTCGAGATGAACGATGAGACATGGGATGCGTTCCGCACAGGATGGCAGAAGTTCCGTGGATGGTTTGCCCACTTGCTGCAACCTTTGCTCTAATCTGTCAGCGTCCCACTTTCACCCCATCATCACCAGCGTCTTCATCATGCGGATGTCCGTCTCCTGGATGCCTCGCTGCTGGATCCAGGCCTCATCCAAAGGCAGTTCTGCTGAGGTTCCTTGTTCCATGTCTGCCTTGACATATTTCCTGAACTGTTCAGCCGCCTTGTCGATATGTCCCTGCAACCACAGGGAATAGCCATAGTTCAGGAAATCCGTAGGATTGGGGTTCTCCAGCGCTATCAGCTGTTGGTACAGGCTCTCTGCCTGCTCCATCTTCCCGTCACTCGTCAGCGACCAAGCCAACACGTGTGCCACACTCATGTCCTCAGGATGCTCGTAGTTCAGTTGGTACAACACCTTCTGCGCCTCCTCATAATCCTCCATGTTCACTTGGCACACCGCCTTGTTGAGCATATAGCTTCGCTTTTCGGGATTGTTCAGCAACAAATGTTCGTAAGCCTCCAGCGCCCCTTCAAAGTCTTTCTCCTTGAATCGGTTGCGCGCATGACCAGCCAGTGCCCGCTCGTTCTCAGGGTCGAGTTCCAGTGCCCGCTCGAAGTCGCCTTTCCATAGGTAATAGTTCACGTCGTGCATCTCGGGAGGTATCGACATCATCAGCTGATCGAAAGCCTTGTCCAACTTGCGTTTCTTCAACATCTTCACCATGGAAGGCTTGCGCTGGTCCATCGGGGTGTACTGGAAGAGTTGGGAGGTGATAAAGAGACCCGCAAACTGCTCCTCCTTGTTGTGAGGCACATACGGATTGTAGAGACACTTGTTGTTGGGAAACAGCATGAAGAAGCGGTACATATCCATCAAGTAGCTTCTGCGGATATAGGCAGGATTGATACGCTGTTCCTTGGGCACTTCCTCCATACCGCCGGGCATCATCTCACCGCGCTTCAACATCTGCACAATGCTGTCGGGCAGTTGGTGCATCACCTGTTGGAAGGCAATGAGGAACGAGTATTTGTCGCTGTTGCAGAAAGGACCTCGCAGCATGGCCATCTCCAGCACGTGGAAACCCTCCATCTTATCTACATACTCCGCAATATCGGGATGCTGCATGAAGAACGGCACGAACCAGTTGCTCATGTCGTAAAAGAAGGGAACGCGCTTCATCTGCGAGAATCCAGCGAAGAAGATATCGGAGCCCTGCTTCTGCATGTCTATCATGCGCTGGATCGATTCCTCCAGTTTCTCCATGCGCTGTTCAGCAGCATCGGGGTGCAGCACGTCCTCCAGAGGGTCGTCCTCTGCTTCCACCAAGCCCTCGCCCGTCCATTTAAACGAGTTGTTCTTCATCAGGTCGGGCATGATTTCCTCACTGATTGTCTTGGCGTCGCTCCTGACGTCTGTGGTGAATATCAGCTGCATCTGCAACTCGGTCAATTCGTCCACCACCTTCGCATCCTGCAGTAGCGTGTTGACGATGGTCTGCATCTCGGGGTACACCCTTATCCAATCGTCATCGATGGCTAATACCCAGCCTACCAGCGCACGCTGTTTCACATGCTCGTCGAGCGACTGCGCATAGACAGTTGTCAGGGTACGGAATTTCACGATGTCGAACCGGTTCATCAGCGACAGCGTAATGGCCGACACCAGCAACTGCTGGTCGTTGGTATCAATGGTGGGCGAGAGCAGTATCTCCTGCATCCCCTCCCCCACGTTGTCTGTCCATATATGGGTGGTCAGCACGTAGTTGAAGAGGTCGTTCATCTCCTGCTGGTGATGCCGGTAAATCGCCTTGCTCTTCTCCTTTCGCTTGTTTTCGGGTTCCAGACTGAGCATCGCCACCTCGCTCACAAAGTTCTCCATCTCACCCTTGATGGTGGCTATCGACCACGTCCTGCCCTCCTGCCTGACAAGCTTGTAGAGTGTCTGCAGATATGACGAGCCGTTCATGTGCTTATAGATAGAGATATTGGCCACCAGCACGTAGAGTCGTTGCAACAGTCGCTGATACAATTCTTCGCGCTGTGGGTCAATGGTGCCTTGTCGCCAGTGGTCTTCCATCAGCAGGTAGTCTGCCTTCAAGTCCAATAGCTTCTGTTGCGTCTGCGGATTAGGCCATGCAGCCAGATACGTCTCCGTCTCTGCAATAGCCATGCCCACATTGCCGACTATCAGTTGATGAAAAATACGTTCCAGCGATTTATCTGTTGTTCCCATACTTCTCCAGCCATTTTTCTGATCTGTTCACGTCGTCTTGTCTAGGTCCCTGTGCATGATTGTATTTCAGGTTCTTGGGCAACGAGTCCACCAATTCCGCTTTCAGCATCATGCGGTCCTTGATGAGGTCGCGATAATAAGTCACCCCGTGTTTGTTGATGGAGTCGCAAGCCTGGTTGTATGCCTTCACAAACAACTCCAGCTGCTTTCCACGGGCTTGTCGCTGCATCTCTTTCTCACGGAAGGCTATCACGCCCATCTGCCACCCCAGGTCTCTGGTGTCCATCACCACGGGATTCTTCATGGCGCGTGCCCATGTGGCTTGCGGCTCCGTCAGACAGAGCACATCCATGATGTTGTTCTGTAACATCTGCATTCTCACAAACACGTCGTTCACCTGCACCTTGAACACGCGGTCCTTGTCCAGCTTGGCAGAGTCGATGGCAGCATCTGCCAACATATCCGTCACCGAATAGCGCGTCATGGCGATCATCTTGTCGTCCAACTGCTTCACCTGCTTCACACGCGAGTTGCGGTTGCTGATGAGTTGCCAATAGGCGTTGGTGGTAGCCACATAGCGCAGCTTCGTGCCCTGCTTAGCCATGCGTGTGGCTCTTACCAGGTCGGTCACCGAACCTTCCACCCTACCCCTCATCAGGGCGGTGTCGCAGTCCATCTGTGCCATGTAGTATTTCAGGCGCACGCCCCCTCTCAGGGTATCATAGAGGTTGTAGTGCTGAGCCACAAACAGGGGCAGACAGTCCATGGTAGGCATGACAGCCACCTTCAGGGCTGCTGAGTCCTTTCGGGCTGCCTCCCGCTTTTGCTCTCTGGTCAGCCTTTTGGTCTCCTCATAGCTCTGTCCGCATGCAGCCAACAGCAGCACACCCAGGAATAATATGATAAGATTTCTCACGAGTGAAGTTCCAAGATAAAGCGCGTTCCTTTGGTAAACTGTGGGTCTATTTCCAGGTCGCCACCCATTTTCAGCGCCATTTGTCGGCAGATGGGCAGTCCCAGTCCGTCACCCGCTGTCAGGTCTCTCACCTCACGGAACGGCGTGAACACCTCTTCGCGCTGTTCCTCGGCCATGGGTTCTCCCGTGTTAGATACCAGGAACTGGTGCGAGTGAGCGCCACGTTTCTTGTATTCCAGCATGATGGCCCCCTCGTCGTTCACATATTCGACAGCGTTTTCCAGCAGGTGGGTCAGTATGTGTGCCACAAACTCCTTGTTGGTGCTCAGCACCATCTTCGGAGCGTTCACGGTCAGCGTCACGTTCTTCTTCGCCTTGGCACGGATGGGCTCCATCAGTTCTTCGCAGAACTTGTTGATGCTCACCTCTTCCGTCTCCACCTCCTCGGTAGAGTTCTCCAGGTTCGACAGCGTTTCTATATGGCTCGAGAAGTCCAGCAGGGCCTTCACCTCGGGTGTTTTCTTGTCCAGCTTCTGCAGGGTGGGCTCCAACTGTGCCGATATGTTGCTGATAAACTTAGCCTTCTGAGCATTGCTGTCATTCGCCATCTTGATGGTCTTCTGCTGCTTGCGTGTCAACAGGATATAGCGCATCAGCACCACAGCACCGATGACCAATGCAGCAGCCAGCACACCTGCCAGGATAGCCAGTCCCCAGATAATGGCCATGCGGGTGGTCAGCGAACCATCCATATCGTCTATCGTAGCATCGCGCTCGGCAATCTGATTCTTCAGCGCCTTGATTTCGTCAGCCGACTTCAGGGCGTTCACCGAGTCCTTCCACAACATATAGTTGCTATACGATTGTGCCACGATGCTGGCATTGTTGCTTCTGCGTCCGTTGGCTATCAGGGTCTGATACACCTTGTCCACCTTGTCATACTCCTTCGAGGCCGTCAGCTTAGCAGCCATCTCCTTGAACACCGCGTTACCCTTGGCGTTCTGTCCCAAGGAATAGTAATAGTTTGCCTTGTTATACAGCAGGTCATTCATCACCTCCTCGTCGCCCGATGCCTTGGCATAGTTCTCCATCACGTTCAGGTGCTCATGGGCGCTCTGAGACCTGTGCATGTTCATAAACATCTTCATGCGTACCTTGCTCACCTCGTAGTGGATGGCAGCCTTCTCGCCCTTGCTGATGCTCTTGGCGTCGATGGTCTGGTCTACGCGATACAGCAGGTCGAAAGCCTCCTGATACATGCTCTCCTTCACATATATATCGCTGGCCTTGGCAGCACACTCCACGCCCTGCTTCATCTTTCCTCCGGCAAAGTAGTCCTCAAAGGCTTTAATATACAGGTTGCGTGACGTGATGGGCGCACTTCTTTCCCATGCAGCTTCCGCACTCTTCTGCAAGTCGCTCTTCTGCACCTCCTGTGCGCTGATTGTCAGGCAGCACGCCAGCAGGCAAATCATCATAGTTAGAATCTTTTTCTTCATTTTATATGTCTTTTTTCTCATTTTCCAGAATAACGGCGACAAAGGTACGAATAAAAAACGAGACCACCAAATTATGGGTAAGAAATGCTATGTCTTGCTCTGAAATACGTCGTTATAGTTTTCTGTGAGAGAGCTAAAAAAGCGAAGTACCTTTTATTAAGGTTACTTCGCCCCAAAATAAAAAACTATAAAAACTTTTCGAGCCTCTTGTCGGATTCGAACCAACGACCCCGAGATTACAAATCACGTGCTCTGGCCAACTGAGCTAAAGAGGCGGGTGGGCAGCTGACTGTATCGCGCCGCTACAACCAAGTACCCTTGCTATGTTCCCATCCTGGGGGATTCCGAGGGAGCTGGCCGTACAGGACTGCCCATGAAAATTACGATTTGACTATTTACAATTTACCATTGCTTGGTCAAAATCGGATGCAAAGGTACAAAAATAATTTAGAAATGAGTAATTAGAAATTAGAAATTATGATATGAATAGACCCAAAAGGCCTAATTTAACACTATTTAACCACTATTTTGCCCAGTAATCACAATTTCTAATTACTAATTACTAATTTCTCATTAAAAATAACTACCTTTGCACCTCGTAATGACACCAATAGAATATACACAACTAAAGGCGTTTGCACGACAGGACGGGGCACTGCTGTCGCTGCTATGGATAGGAAGCTTTGCCTGCTACATACAGGGGCTGACCTACCCCAGCCTGGGTATGGCCGCCATCTTGCTGGCCATCCTGTCGCCCTTCTTTGCAGCCAACAGGTTGCGCCATTTTCGCGATGATGCACGCGAGGGATTCATCACCTTTAAGCGCGGCTATGCCTACACGGTGATGAGCTTCTTCTATGCCGGACTGCTGCTGGCTGCGGCCATCTACGTGTATTTCGACTACATGGACAACGGCTATCTGCTGGGCGTGCTGAGCTCAGTGATGGATTCGGAAGAGGGCAAGAAAGTGCTGGAGCTGTATGGCATGAAGGAACAGATGCAACAAGAAATGCAGGCGCTATATGATATGCGCCCGATAGATTATGCCGTGAACATGCTGACAGTCAGCATCATGGCGGGATTCTTCTTGGGATTGCCGATTGCAGCGCTCATGAGGCGCGACAGAGTCGCTAGTGAACAGTGAATAGTCAAATTGTAAATTAGATAGATGGATATATCAGTTATAATACCTTTATATAATGAGGACGAATCGCTGCCTGAGTTGTATGCGTGGATAGAGCGCGTGATGCAGGCCAACAAATTCTCGTTTGAGGTGATTTTCGTAAACGACGGCTCTACAGACCATTCGTGGGACGTGATTAAAGAGTTGGCTGCCCGCTCAGAGCACGTAAAGGGCATCAAATTCCGCAGAAACTATGGCAAGAGTCCTGCACTGTACTGTGGCTTTAAGGAGGCAGAGGGCGACGTGGTGATAACGATGGATGCCGACCTGCAAGACTCGCCCGACGAGATTCCAGAGTTGTACCGCATGATTAAAGAGGACGGCAACGACCTGGTGAGTGGATACAAGCAGAACCGCAAACAGGGTGACCCGCTGTCGAAAACCATTCCCACAAAGCTGTTTAACGCCACTGCCCGCAAGGTGAGCGGCATCAAGAACCTGCACGACTTCAACTGTGGACTGAAGGCTTATCGCAAGGAGGTGGTGAAGAATATCGAGGTGTATGGCGAGATGCACCGCTACATGCCCTATCTGGCTAAGAATGCGGGGTTTGACAAGATAGCCGAGAAGCCCGTACACCATCAGGCGAGAAAGTTCGGCAAGTCGAAATTCATGGGATGGAACCGTTTTGTGAACGGCTATCTGGACTTGTTGACGCTGTGGTTCCTGGGCACCTTTGGCAAGAAGCCCATGCACGTGTTCGGATTCTTAGGCACCATCGTGTTCCTGATTGGTTTCCTGTCGGCTCTCTTCCTGGGCGTGGAGAAGGCGTGGGCGCTGTATAACGGTGTTCCCATGCGTCTGATTACCAATTCGCCCTACTTCTATATTGCACTGACCATGATGATGATTGGTACCCAGCTGTTCCTGGCAGGATTCCTGGGCGACTTAATCAGCAGAAACAGCGCAGGAAGAAACGACTACCAGATAGAGGAGGAAATCAGATGCGGAAAATAATCGTCGCACTGCTGGTCATGATGGCCACTATGATGGCTTGCACGAGTATTGACTGTCCCGTGAACAATGTCGTGTTCACCCGCTATATGCTGTTAAAGCCCGACGGAGTAGCCGACACGCTGAAGGGGGACACCATGTGGATACTGACCAGAAGAGCAGACGGCAAGGATACCCTGTTGCTGAATGCGCTCTGCGGCAACAATGCCGATGGGTTCGCCTTGCAAATCAGTCATACCAACCCTGAGGACAAGTTCTTGGTGCTGATGCGCAAACAGGGACAGACAGATGGCTACTACTACGACAGCATCTGCGTGAAGAAGGAGGACTATCCGCACTTCGAATCAGTAGACTGTCAGGCTTCGTTCTTCCACCATATCACCGATGTGAGATGGTTGGGCAATTTCATCGACTCCGTAGTGATTAATAACCCCGAAGTGAACTATGACAAAGATTCACCAGATCATTTCTACCTATACATCAACCCTGATTTTTAGTTTGCTGTTGCTACTGGTTGGCACAACGACTGCCCATGCGCAATCCAAGATGTTTCGCGTGGAGAAGGACTCTATACCCTTATTCAGAGGCTTTGCCGTATCGTTCGACTTGGTAGGTCCCATGATGATGGCACTGAGCGATCATGGCGAGATTGAGGGGGCCCTGCGCATCAACCTGCACGACCAGTGGTTTCCCGTCTTCGAGTTGGGTTTAGGACGCGCTAACCACGAGAACGACGAGGTGACGGGCATTACGTATAAAACGACAGCCCCTTACTTCCGTGTGGGTATGGACTGGAACATCATGAAGAACAAGCATGCTGACAACCGTCTGTATGCGGGTTTCCGTTATGCGTTCACATCGTATAAGCTGGACATCATCCGCGAAGCGTTGCCCGACCCCGTATGGAAGAACACCTCGGGGTTCGGCAAGAAGGACATGGGATGCTCCCTGCACTGGCTGGAAGCGGTGTTCGGCATAGACGCCAAGATATTCGGACCTTTGCACTTGGGATGGATGGTTCGTTACAAGCGTCGCATAGCCCATAACGACGGCGATTTGGGCGCTACGTGGTATGTGCCTGGATTCGGCATTAACGACAATGATAACTTCGGAGTGAACTTCAATGTCATTGTGGATATTTAATGACAACAATCACGAAAACGATAACGAAAACGAAAACCAAAAACTATGGATGAATCGAGAAAGAAAAAACTGATATGGCAACTGCCATTCCTCACCCTGCTGATAGTGGGTACCATACTCATTATCAGACAACAGCAGTCTACACCTTATCAGAAGGACTCAGGAACCATATTCGGTACGACGTATCACATCACGTATCAGTACGACGAAGACCTGCAGGAAGAGATTGTGAACAAGCTGCAAGAGGTGGACGATGCCTTGTCGATGTTCAACAAAGAGAGCATCATATCGAAAGTGAACAACAACCAGCCCGTCGTGCTGAACGACATGTTCGTGGAGGTGTTTCAGTTGGCAAAGGAAATCAGCAAGGACACGGATGGCGCTTTCGACATTACCGTAGCACCTCTGGTGAACGCATGGGGCTTCGGATTCAAGAACGAGCAGATGCCCGACAAGCATGCTGTGGATTCGCTGAGGGCTCTCGTAGGACATCAGAAAGTAAGCCACGACGGAAAGAAGATTGTGAAAAAAGACCCACGCATCACGCTGGACTGCTCGGCCATTGCCAAAGGCTATGGCGTAGATGTGGTGGCGCGACTGCTGGACAAGAAGGACATCAAGAACTACCTGGTAGAGATAGGTGGTGAGGTGGTGACCAAGGGTATCAGCGAGAAACGTCTGCCTTGGAAAATAGGAGTTACCAAGCCCTCTGAGGACGCACTGACAGAAAGTGGTGAACTGCAAACCATCCTGAACGTGACGGACAAGGCTATGGCGACGAGTGGTAACTATCGGAATTTCTACTACAAAGGAAAGCGTAAATATGCGCACACCATTGACCCGAAGACGGGCTATCCCGTACAGCACAGCATCTTATCAGCCACCGTACTGACAGACCGCTGTGTGAGAGCCGATGCCTATGCCACAGCCTTTATGGTGATGGGTATGGAAAAGGCAAAGAAGGTGCTGGAGAAGAACCCCGACCTAATGGTGTATTTCATCTATGATAAGAACGGACAATTAGACGTGTGGTATTCGCCCTCGCTGAAAGATAAAATCCAGCAATAGCTG
>Ga0310695_10006588_pt1 | contig 19096 bp, 14 predicted proteins | sample RumenRJG_04DNA_FD_203882 | JGI IMG/M metagenome (GOLD analysis project Ga0310695, IMG submission 203882) | Bovine rumen microbial communities from Lethbridge, Alberta, Canada - RJG_04 (v2) (version 2) | ecosystem: Host-associated > Mammals > Digestive system > Stomach > Rumen | place: Canada...
TCAATATCTATGTGGATGACAGCAACTCGCTTTTCAAGCCTTTCAGGTTTTGGTATCGCCCTGTCTGCGAGTCTTGCTCCAACTATGAGGAGCAGATCAGCTCTGCTCACAGCTTTGTTCGCATATGGCTTGCCGTTGTTTCCGAGCATTCCGAAATTAAGAGGATGCTTTTTAGGCAGTACACCCATGCCCATCATGGTGTGTACCAGCGGGATATTGAACTTCTCGCAGAATTCCTTTACCAGCTGCTGCCCGCCTCCGAGGATGACTCCGCCTCCGGCACATACCAAAGGTTTTTTTGCCTGGTTGAGGGCTGTTACGACCCTGCGCATCTGGTTCATGTTAACGCGTATCTCAGGCTTGTAACCTCTTATGGATACACCCTCAGGATACACGTAATTCTTCCTCAGCTCGCGATTCTGGATATCCATAGGTACATCGATCAGTACAGGTCCTTTTCGCCCTGTAGAGGCGATATAGAAGGCTTCTTTGAAGACTCTCGGGATATCGTCAGGATCCTTGACAAGGTAGCTGTGCTTGACGAATGATTCTGTCGCGCCACGCATATCTGCTTCCTGGAAAACGTCTCTTCCGAGCAAGTCGCTGGAGACCTGACCTGAGATAGCTACGATAGGAATACTGTCAGCATAAGCAGTTGCCAAAGCAGTTATCAGGTTGGTAGCTCCCGGTCCGCTTGTGACAACGCATACTGCAGGCTTACCGCTCATTCTGGCATATCCGCTGGCGGCATGGCCGGCATTCTGCTCCTGCCTTACAAGTATATGTTCTATATCTGAATTATACAGTCCCTCATAAAACGGTGCGATCGCTACGCCCGGATATCCGAACACTTTAGTGATACCTTCTCTTTTGAGGCATTCGATCATTGCTTGTGCGCCTGTCATTTCTGACCCCCATTTTTAAATCTGTTTTCAAGTAATTCGATGATCTTAATATCTGACGGAAGCCACTTTACCTGCTTGAGATCATCATAAGGCAGCCATCTGGCTGCTTCATGCTCAAGAAGTGTAAGGCTTCCGCTCACGATGCTGCAGAGGAAGCAGTCCATAGATACATGAAACTCAGGATAATCATATTCAATAGTTGTAAGATACTCATCGACTGTGATGACAGTATCCAGTTCCTCAACTATCTCCCGCTTCAGTGCCTCTTCGGCCGTCTCGCCCGGTTCCAGCTTTCCTCCGGGAAACTCCCACCAGTCCTTATAGTTGCCATATCCTCTCTGCGTTGCAAATATCCTGCTGCCGTCTGTGATCACAGCAGCAGCCACTTTTATCTTCTTCATGTCTGAAATATCGTCAATCGCTGTCTGCCGTCTGGAACGGGCTGTTGACAGCGCCCTCTCCTATCTTTTCCAAATACTCCAGGAGGTCCTTGTATCTTGCCTCCTGAGAAGCGTTATTCATATCCCACTGTACATCCGTTGGATAAATGGCTACGAACACCTTGTCCGTGTTCTGTCCCCTTCCTGCAATGTGATAGCTCGGGATGTTTTCGTATGAAGTGTCCCCCGGGTCATATGCTTTGATGGTCACAAGATTTCCACCACAGCCTGCGTTCTTGCCCGGAATATATACTACAGAGAACGAATCAGGTGTATTCTGTTCGAAATCCCAGTCTTCATATCCAAGAGGCATGGTCAGAAGGAAGTCATTACCGTAAAGATATACAATGTTATCCTCTTTCTTTATCTGTGATCCTGCCAGGATATCATATTGACCTGAACTACTGCCTGTGCCGTTTTGCCCTGAAGAACCGCCTGTACTGTCTGAACTACCGGTAATGCCTGAGCTGCCTGACATCTTGTCTGCTACCTGTGAGAGGGCTGCAGCCATCTCTGATGACAGGTCATAATCTCTTACTGTTCCGTCAGTAAGGCTGTATATCCTGATCGTCCGGCTCATTGCACGGAGCATGTAATCACCGAATCTGAACCCGAATGATTTGCCTGGGAATCTTACATCACTGCCTAGATCTTTCTCGCCATCGGATGTATGAAGTCTGACATTACCCGCCTCATCAAGGTAGAGTATGTTAGTGCCGTTAGTCCAGATACAGTCTTCATATTCATTGATATCCTCTTCAAGGTCTATCTCCTCGACCTTGTCTGAACCAATTGAATATGCCTTGAGTTCATCCCCATCAATATAATAAAGCTTACCGCCGCCCTGCTGTATCACTGCCGCAGGCGAAAGGTCGGCTACGGCTGTGTCATCTTTGAAATCAAGACTCATCAGATGAAGGCTTCCATCCTTTTTTGTATAATATATACCGTTGGTCGTGACCTCAAAATCGCCTGTTTCGGTAGTCAGGTCGACTTTTTCGCCTCCTTCTGTCGGGATATAGCAAAGCGAAGTTCCGTATACGAAGAAAATTTTATCGTCAAATATCTGGAAATGATTGAATTCAGACAGTCTTTCTTTCCAGAGAACGACAGGCTTGGCTGATGACTGGCCGCTTGTGAACATATCCAGATCATATTTGAACAGTCCGTCACTTGCAGATACGTACAGATCATTGCCGTATACAGCCAGTGTATAGATGTTGCCGGTAAGGCCGCCCTCGATAACGAATTCTGAGAGACTGCCCTCCTGGAATTTCGCGCTGCACAGGAGATTGTCATATCCAAAGAATGCAATGTTGCTGTCATGGACATATATACTTCTGCCCATCACTGTATTATCTGATATCGCAGAATAGTCTTCATTATTTCCACTTCCGCCGCTGCCTGCGCAACCTGCAACCGAAATAGCCGTTATGATGACCAGAAGTAATACAAATGCTTGATAAAATCTCTTCATCGTGTCCCTCCCGAGGTCGCTTCAGTCTCTTTGATCGAATAAAATGTTATCACAAAACGGTTATTAATGGAATTGTCAGTACCATCCGCTTCTCTGGAAGTGAGCCCAGGCATTGGACGGTGAACCATATCTGTTTCTTATGTAGTTAAGACCCCATCTTATCTGAGTATTTCCATTTGTAGCCCAATCAGAGCCTTCCGATGCCATTTTTCTTCCAGGCAGTGCTTGTGGGATCCCATGTGCTCCGGAACTCTTGTTATGTGAATTAGGGTTCCAGCCGGATTCTCTGTTCCAAAGCTGTATCAACGCATACATCTCAGTATCTTCCCATCCGTATTTGGACATAAGTGACAGAGCATATCTCTGATAATCTCCTTTTGCGCCCGATGCGGTTATCATCGGCGGATCAGTAGATAGGAAATCACTGTAAACGTAATATTCTTTATCATCGTTTTCAAAATCGATCATGCTCCAGTTATTATAAGTCACACCTATCCGGTGCACGCTCGCATACATACTTAGAGATCCTGCCGTATCATAGCTCTCACCGGGGCCGTATCTGTAGTTAACGCTCTGCACTGTCCATGCTTTCTCATCCCTCGTCTCTGATATCTGTTCAGAAGCTTTTCTAACATACTTCTTCATGTTCTTTTTGATAGGCTTGGTATCAAAGCTCTCGAGAGTGGAAGATATGCGCTCACAGCGTCTCTGTGCAATATGTTCACCTGATATATATAAGATCACACACGAAGCGGCCGAGGCAAAGCACAGCTCGGCAATTATAAACAGTATCAATAATGACCTATGCGATCGTTTTTTCTGTGTACGCAAAAGTCCCTCTCCTTACCCATAGCAGCAGATTGTACACATTATACAGCATTGGGTAATTTGAAGGACTAATACTAAATGGAAATTCAGAATTCTTTACGATAATCAGCATTTTTTTATCGTAGAACCCGGATATAAAATTCTTCCTATTGACTCGATCTCAGAACCCTACTCTCAGAAGCCTCTTCTTTTCTCGTTTCCTTTCAGGCTCTGATCCTTCCTGCTCATCTTTGCCCTCGGCTTTCTGTTCAGTAGAATCTCCTTGGATCCCTGCAATCGCTTCATCTGTGATATCAGAGATCTTTTTCTCAAGATCGTTCTCTGCACCAGACTCTACGGAGGCTGCATCTGATTTCCCCTTAGAAGTATCATCTTCAAGATCCTTGAGGTCATCGATAGTGATCGTTGAGAGCATCTCTTCATCAACATTTTCAAGATCTGCTACTCTGGCAGCCTGGTTGGTGATTATCTTCTCGAAAAGGTTCCTTACCTCTCTGGCATTAGCAAAGTTTTCACCCTTAGCAGCTTCAAGGCGGATGATTTCCTCACGTACTGCCTCCGCAGCTTCATCAGTTAGCTTATACTGATATTTACTGCACTGCATCTTAAATATCTCCTGAAGCTCGTCAACTGTATAGTCCGGGAATTCGAAAAACTTATTGAATCTGGATCTGAGACCCGGATTGCTCTCTACAAAGTCCTTCATAAGTTCCGTATAGCCCGCAACGATAACTATGAACTTGTCTCGATGGTCTTCCATGGCCTTGAGGATCGTATCAATAGCTTCCTGCCCGAAATTCTCCCCTTCCTGATTGAGAGTATATGCCTCATCGATGAATAAGACCCCGCCCATTGCTTCCTGGATCTTCTTTTGGGTCTTGATAGCTGTCTGTCCTACATATCCTGCGACCAGTCCGGATCTGTCAGTTTCAATGAGTTGTCCAGTCGTCAGAATACCGATCTCTTTATAGAGCTTGGCAAGTATTCTCGCAACTGTGGTCTTGCCCGTTCCCGGATTTCCCGAAAAAACAAGGTGCAGTGAAACAGGGACAGCCTTCATCCCCTTTTCCTCACGCATCTTACGGACCTTAGCAAGTCCTACAAGTTCCTCGACGTCATGTTTGATCGTTTCGAGACCGACCAGTTCATTCAGTTCTTCCATCCCTGATTTCTCAGGCTCCTTTGGCTCTTCCTTATTTTCAGTGGCCTGATTTGCATATTCGATCTCGGTCACGACGTCTGACTCAATAGTCTGCTCACCGGAGTTTCCGGAAGCGCTTTCCCTGATCGTATCCTTGATCCGGTCTGCAGACCTATCGATCTTGTCTCTCCTGTATTTTTCTCTTGTTCTGCCGGCAGACTTTTTAGAACTGTCATCACAAAGAAACTCGTCAAAAGCACCTTCATAGAAATCCTTATATATATCTTTGAGTTCGTCTTTCATATCTCTCATTTCAGCAGATCCTTCCCTTGATGTAAATGCTTTATTAATAATACCACAGTGCTATCTCATATTTTGTGTAATTTCAAAATATGGCGGAGCTATATGGCAGCCGAAATCCTATTATTTTGGCAAATATAATTTGCTTAGAATAATTTCTTTTCCACGGTCAGGCATGATGCGGAGCAATTGCATCAGCGCTTTGTACTCTGCGCCGACCGGTACCCTTGCAGGCGGATCTTTTTTACCTGCTAGTGCAAGAGCTACTCTTGCTACACTTTCAGGCGATCTGCCGCCCTGTTCATCAGCAGCCATTTTTGCGATACTCTTTTTAAGTATATTACTGTAATTATCTGCAGTTTCTTCTGATCTTGCTTCCTGCATGATTCTTGCAGCTGTAAATCCCGTCTTAGTATCGCCCGGCTCTATTATACACGCTCTGACACCGTACTGTCTCATCTCCATGCGCACGGCATCTGTGAATGCTTCAAGAGCGTATTTACTTGCAGAATACTGGCTCTGCATCGGAATGGACACTCTGCCTGCTATAGAGCCGATCACTATCAGCAGACCTTTTCGCTGATCCCTCATCCTTGTAAGACATGGCTGAGCAGCATTCAGAGTTCCGAAATAGTTGACTTCCATCTGTTTTCTGGTCAGATCAGAAGAAGTTGTCTCTGCAGGCCCGGCTACTCCCATACCTGCACACAGGATCGCTATATCCACTTTCGGGAGCTTTTCTACAAAATCTCTTACTGTTGCTTCATCCGTTACATCCAGACGTCTGAGTGCAAGACTGCCCCCGCCGGGGTAGCTCTCTGTTTTTTCTTCAGTATTACGAGACACTCCTGTAACTGAATATCCTTTTCTGGCAAAAGCAATAGCACATGCCTGCCCTATACCTGATGATGCTCCCGTCACGAAAACATTCTTGCCGTAGAGGCCGTTTTTATGTCCATCATGTCTGTTGAAAATAGATATCATCTGTGTCCTCCATCTGCTTTGTCAATACGATATGCATAGTAATTCTATCATATTGCCCATGCCTGATGTATATGTTAATGGATTCTTATCCGGCATGGATGCGAACCATTTACAATCTATGGATTTTATTGACCATTTGTAAAATAACAGTTGCCTTTATTAACCGATTGGTATAAAATACACCACATGTTACCGGGTGTCGTTTACGATACCCTTTTGTATTGCTGCAGCCCGCCGAAGCAGGCTCAGCTATAAATAAGGAGGAAATTTATATGATATTTCAACTATACAGCAACCACGCTGTAATGCAGCTCATCGGTTGGGTACTGGTATTCTGCGGACTCATTATCATGAATGAGATCGGACGCCGTACCAAGCAGGGAGGCATCGCCGTATTCGTTGTTATCCCGGTCATCCTGACGGTTTACTTCATTCTGGCACACATGGGAATGTTCGGCGGATCCGAGAACCCTACTGTCGCTTTTATGGACGGATGGTTCCACTATTTTAAGCTCTATGCAGCTGACATCGGATGTGTCGGTTTCATGATGATCAAGTATAAATGGGGAATCGGCAAGGAAAAGTGGTTCAAGTGGTTCCCATGGTTCATCGTTGCAGCCAACATCATGATCGCTAATGTTTCTGATATGGAATCAGCTCTGGCAGCATTCTCCATTACCGGTGACCTTTCCGGCGCATGGTGGGCTTCTAACGAAGGTGTATTCATCTATGGCGGATGGTGGAACGTTGTAAATGCCATCGCAGGTATGATCAACATCTTCTGTATGACAGGCTGCGTGCACCTGCTCACATCAAACGACAAGAATCAGTCGGATATGATCTGGGCAGACATGACCATCTGGTTCATAGTCGCATACGACATCTGGAACTTTGAGTACACATACCTCAACCTGCCTACACATTCATGGTACTGCGGTGTAGCACTGCTTCTCGCTCCTACATTCGCAAACGCACTGTGGAACAAGGGTGCATGGATCCAGAACCGCGCAAACACTCTGGCTATCTGGTGTATGTGGGCACAGGTCGTTCCTGCATTCCAGCTCTCCAGCAGATTCGCTGCAGCGCTTCCATCAGTATACGGCGGAGCTACTGCTAACGGTATCACAACTATGGATCTGTATGCTAAGGCTATCGATCTCTTCAATGCAGGCGCAGGCAAAACAGCACAGGCCGGTGAGATCATTTCATCCATGGGCATAACTGCTGACCCAAGAGCTCAGGGCGTTGTCGCTATCCTTGCTATCGTGGCTAACGTGATCTGCATCGCTGTGATCATCAAGCGTTCGATCGCAATGGGCAAGAACCCATACTCAAACGAAGTATTCGTAGGAACAAAGGATTACGAAGAGGCAATGGCAAGAGCAAGCGTAGAAGCTTAATTCTCCAGCACAATAGCACTCACATAAAACGTCCCGGACTTCGAAATTCCGGGACGTTTTGATTTGTGCTGATCGGTTTGGCTGAATGTCATAGTTCTGTATATATCATTCCATTTTTTCCTCGGTCAGAGCGCATAAGCGATATGTGATCAACTGTCATTGATGTACCAAAGTACGGTTCAAGTTCTTCTGCAGGAACATCCTCAAGCCTGCCATGTGCTCTTCTGATGATCGTGATATGCGGAGAAAACTTCTTCCTGTCAAAAGGAACATCAGCCTCTGCCAACGCACGTCTCAGTCTTCTGCTGATTGATTGCAGAGGTGCACTGTTTTCTATTCCTGCCCACCACAGATCTCTGAATGCTCCTACACCCTTAAGTGAGAGCACAAATGGCCTTATTTCAATACTTTCTACTATTTCTTTCACTCTGTCCGGATCGTCATACTCGCCTATGAAAGCCAGAGTCAGGTGCATGTTTTCGGGCACAGTATCTTTGCCGCGGATGCCATATGTTCTCATGGTATCCTGGATATCGATGAGTGCATCTTTCATCTCATCATTCAGATTTACGGAAATGAATAGTCTCATATCTATCTTTTCTATCTTTCGATTTTCTGCCACATGAGATATCTGAGGACTCTATTGTTGAAATCCTTTGCCTGCTCATATACTCCATGGCTGTATCCCTCATACATATACATCTGGCTGCCTGGTATCCGGGCGTTCATTTCGGTCGATGCATCCGGTCCGATCACCCCGTCCTGATCGGCGCCGATAATAAATGTCGGGCAAACTATCCTGTCGAGCTCAGCATATGTATCATGTTCCAGGCAGGACCTGCAAAGAATGCGGAATCTCGTGTAATCTTTTGGCTTTACACTTGCGATCAATTGGTTGACCATACGGGCGCGTTCCAGGTATTCTCCTGTATATGAGCGTTCGGCGGTGTCCAGCAGTATGCCTTTGTAGTCATCTCTGTCAGCCATACCAAGCCATGTTCCAATGGATTCTTTCAACAGTTCGCCTGGCCTGGATGCGGTCACAGCCAATACAAGGCTGTTTACCTTTTCAGGATGGTCGATAGCCAGCTTCTGTGCTATCATACCGCCCTGTGATACTCCGAATATACTTGCTGATCCTATCCCCAGTGATTCCATGATAACACTAAGATCATCCGCCATATCTGCGGTAGTAAACCCGTCAGGCATATCGTTTCTTCTGCTGAATACGTAAACCTTGAAGTTTTCCGCAAAACATCTGTACATAAGCGCAAAAGGCACTGCGATCCCTTTTGCAGTTTTGAATCCGTCACCTACTCCGGGAAGCATGATAAGAACATCGCGACCTGATCCGAAGCTAATATAATCACAGTCAGTTCCGTTAAACTCAATATTCTCATTTCGTGCATTCAGTAACATTTTTACTCTTCTCCTGCTCTTCTGAATGATCATTTCAAAAGTTCTTCATAGTATTCTTTGTCCTCGTCTTTGAATACATTGAAAATGATCCTGTCTAAGCTGTCATTATCAGCTTCCATCCATTTGCTCACAGTCCTGACCGCGATCTCGGCAGCTTTATAATTAGGGAAATTGAATACACCTGTTGAAATGCAGCAAAAAGCAACACTTCTCAGGCCATTATCTCTGCACATATCGAGCGTATTCCTGTAGCAGTCAGCCAGAGCCTCTTCATGATCAAGAGTCAGGCTGTACTGCACCATCGGTCCTACTATGTGGATCACTTTTTTTGCCGGCAGATTATAGGCGTCTGTCAGCATAGGAACTGAAGTCGGCTGCTCATAGTCATCGCCGAATCTCAGCCTGAGCGAATTCATGTTCCGGCTGCATTCTCTGCGCAGCTGCACACCGGCATATGTATGGATACAGTTGTCGATACAGTTATGCATAGGGATGAAGCATCCGAGCATCTGAGAATTAGCAGCATTCACTATAGCATCAGCGGAAATCCTTGTGATATCCCCCTGCCATATCGACAGTTTGTCAGCAAAAGGATGTGTACTGCCGAGACTTTCTCTGACAGTTTCTATCATGGAGACATTGACTATTCCCTTTTCAAGCGCACGTCCCCTCAGATATGAATCCTGCACTGCTAAAACTGCCGTAGATACGGGTTTTGGCATACGCACGTTCATCAGGCATCTCAGCAGGCGCTGCTTTCCTTCTGTATCGTCCGGGGGCCTTACTCTTCTGTATTCGTTAGATTCATTTTTGAAATTTTCGACCAGATAATCCAGTCTTTCTTTCTGTGTCAATGTTCCGCTCATGATCGTTTACCTTTTACAAATCTACTCTTTTCATCAGTTAAATGATCACATTTTCAGTCTCCGAGATCAACTTCTATCAGACTGCCATCTCTTGTTTTTGTCACTTTGATCTGTTGAGGGATATTTTCTTTAAGCTCCTCTCGGTGACTTATGATGCCAACGAGCTTATTAGTGCTTGAAAGATCCAGAAGTATATCCATAGCATTTTCAATAGATTTCCTGTCAAGAGTGCCGAATCCTTCATCTATAAACAATGCATCCATCTGGATACCGCCGGCATTAACGGAAACAGTATCTGAAAGACCCAATGCCAGGCTCAAAGATGCTTTAAAGCTCTCTCCACCTGAAAGATTTGCTACCGGTCTTTTATGCCCGGTATATTTATCAAGCACTTCGAGGTCAAGGAAAGTGTTGCTCTTTTTTCCCAGAGAGTCTTCCTGCCTGAACAGTTCAAACTGCCCGTCACTCATAGGCAGCAGTCTCCTGTTTGCGGCATGAATGATCCCATCAAAACCGGTCGCCTGTATGTATTGTTCAAGCGTTATCTTTCCGTTCCTGGTCTGTCCTCTGACCAGGTCGTACAGGTTTTTCAGTATCGTGCTCTTTTTTCTTGCTTCCGCAAGCATATTTATCTGATTTTCTATGTTTTCTTTTATATCAGAATTCGTTTTGATCCTCAGATCTATCTCCGTCTTACTGTTTCTGGAAGCATTTACTATTTCATCCTGTGCTGCAGCAGTTTCCCTTAACGATTCAATGTCAGTAAGGGTCTTGCCGGCTGCATCCTTCTCTGCCTGGATCAACTGCGTCCTGTTGATCTCCAGATTTGTATCATATTCACTGATGATTCTCTCTTCTTCGGTGATAACAGCATCTGAAACAACAAACTGCTTCATCGTCTCTGCATCCTCAAATCCGCATTCCTTCAATTTGCTGTACAGGCTTTTTTCAAGCTCTTGTTCATCTTTCGAGATGTGATCAAGTGTTTCCTCCAGTGTCTGAACAGAAGCTTTCTTTTCTGCTACTGCAGTTTCAGCTGACTCTTTATTACTTTCCGCTGTTTTTATAGCATCAAGCAATTGTTTTGCTTCCTTTTCAGCTTCATTCTTCCTTTTTTCTGCCGTATTCCATGTGTCGTATCCGAGCTCTCCTATGTTCTCGAGCGATGTGGTCGCTTCAGTCATGGTCAGCGTCAGATTGTGGATCTCTGTCTTATTATCGTCTTTTTCTTTACTAAGGACTTCAGAGTCTTCTTCCTGTGCCTTTTTAAGAAGCTTTTCAGTCGCTTCAAGTCTGATGCAGCATGCTTCGGCATCTGCAATCATTTTTTCAGTATCTGCGATATGCTGCAGGACCTTTCCGCTTGCCGATCTGACTATATCTAATATTTCACTGATCTCAGCCGAGTCTGAACTGATCGATAACAGTTCATTACTGAAGCATTTCGCCGCTGCCTCTCTGATATTGTTTTCTGAAGCTTCAAGCTCTGCTTTTATTGTTGTTACATTCTGTAATGCTGTATCCTTGGAGTCACGTGCCTTTTCTTCCGCTTCAGTCAGCTGCTTTAGATCATCCTCAGTAATACTGTCCACCGGCAGCACCGCCGGCTGCGGGTGATGCTCAGATCCGCAGACAGGGCACTTTTCCCCCTCTTTCAGGCTTTTAGCCAGTATTCCGGCCTGGTTCTGTTCATAGATCGTCTCTGCTTCTCTTCTTGCGCGCAGAGCTTCTCCATACTTATTATCAGCCTTTACATACGCTTCCTGCCCTTTTGTCAGATTATCGGAACAGAGTTTCCAGGTCATCTGCTTTTCTCCGAGTATCTCGCGCAGGTCCCTCTGCAGTACACTGAGTGAACTGTGCAGGTTATTCAGTTTGCTCAGTTCTGAAGGTTTATCTTTCAGCGACTCTACGGTATTCTTATATTTTTCTATGTTTTTCTTGAGCTCTTCCTCTTTCTCTCTTATCTCTTTTTCCTTTTGTTTTAATCCTGTTTCCAGGCTTTTACAATTTCTGATAGCTTTTATGAGTTCATCCCGTCTTATATAATCCTTTTCCTGTCTTGCAATAGCTTCCGCTTCCTTAGTCAGCTCCTCAGCATGAGGCTTCCTTTCTTCTGCTGTCCTCAATACTTCTGCAGCTTTTACGGACTGTTCGGCAAGCTTTTCAAGGTCATCCTTACTGATCCTGATGTTCTCTTCTGTATCACTTTTTTCCCTGCGCTTTGCAAACCAGCTGTTATAGGCAGGTGCTGCATTGTATGTTGCAGTTTTCTGTCTTGCAAGTTTATCTTTAAGAGCGTCTATTTCCGGCTTCTTTTCATCAAGCGTCTTTTTTTCAACCTTCAGCTCGCCGAGTCTGTTGATGAAACCGTTATTGATCTCTGCTGTAGCAAGCTCGCTCTTAAGCTCATCAAGGATCTTTTCTTCCTTCCTGATCTGTTCCCGGATCACTTCCGATGATGCCTTGTCGTCTGCAATTATCCTTCCGATAACATCTGTAAATGCATCAACATTCCAGGCACTGTTGCTCGAAGCTGCTTTTTTCTGCAGATCAGTCAGTTCTGTTTCCAGTTCAGAGTCGTCTGATACCCTGACATCACCAAAGTACTGTATTATACTGCCTTCTGTATGCATCCTCTCTTTATTAGCATCATCCAGGCGGTCTTTGAGTCTGAACTCAATATTCTTATAGTTCTCCGTCATGAAGATAGTTCTGAGAATCTCCGTTCTCTGTTCAGTCTTAGCAAACAAAAGATCTCTGAACTCACCCTGAGCTATCATCACTATCTGCTTGAACTGTTTCTCATCAATTTTGAGCAGATCCTTTACTGCATTTTCAACCGGTTTAAGACCTTCAACCGGTGATTTGCCTTCTTCATAAAATACTGCTGTTTCCTGCTGATGAACGGTTCCTTCTCCTCGCAGTTTTTTTCTTTCAAATGAAGGCTTTCTCAGAACATGATAATTCTTCCCCTGATGTGAAAAATAGAAGTCTACATAGCTTTCGCATTCCGGACCGGCATACTCACTCCTGAGGTTTTTGGTGTCACGGTAACGGCCGCTGGCAGATCCGTAGAGTGCAAAACAGATAGCATCAAATATCGTTGTCTTTCCTGCCCCTGTATCTCCGGAGATAAGGAAAAGCCCTCTTTCCTCAAACTGATCAAATCTGATCTCAGGGACTTCTCCGGCATAAGGACCGAAAGCGCTGATCTTAAGTTTAATCGGCTTCATTGATCACACCTGCCTCTCCTGCTACCGACATCATCACATCAAGTTCTTCATCACTTATCTCTTTGCCATAAATTTTCATATAAAAATCTGCGATGATCTCCTCAAAAGGCTTATCGATTATAATTTCCCCTATATCAAAATTCTCGAGTTCCTTCGTATGGGAATTCTGATAGTCGATTTTTACCGTATTAGGATAGTACTGCTGTACTATCCCCATGACATCATTGATCATCTCCTCATTAGTAAGTGTGACATACATGTAATCCTCAGGATCTTCGATATTCTCAGGACTAAGCAGTTGCTGGAGTCTTCCTGTGATGTGACGGAGATCCTTCTGTGGTTTTAACGGAATCAGTTCTATTTCTACATTACCTTTCTCACCGATACTGATCAAAGGGACAGATTTGTCGCTTTCCGCTTCTGCCAGAGAATACTTGAGCATAGATCCGGAATATCTGATATGTTCATAGCCTACACTCTGAGATGAATGCAGATGTCCTAATGCCACATAGTCAAACTTTCTGAATATTTCACTGCTGATCTTCTCGATCAGGCCAACGTTTTGCACAGAAGCTCCTTCTGATCCTGCGATCTTAGGATCTGTATTTCCCTCAACAAACTGATGCGCAACAAGTACATTTCTTGCATCATAATCTATGTCAGTATGCTCGATCACTGCTCTCACTGCGTCCTCATAAGTCTCGATCCTGCTCTCAGGATAATAGTGTCTTACCTGTGAGGCTTTGACAAACGGGAGCATATATATATTTATCTTTCCGAACTCATCTCTGGCTGTTCTTTTTATAAGTTCGCCGCCGAAGCCTGATACTATATGTATCTCCCTGCTTGAAAACAGTCTGCTTCCATACTCAAGTCTGCTGTCAGAGTCATGGTTGCCGCTGATGATATACGTCCCGATCTCTCTGTCTGCAAGTTCACTTATGAAATAGTCAAGCAAATTGACAGCCGCTTCAGTCGGTATACTGCGGTCGTATACATCACCTGCGATAATAACAGCCTGTACTTCCCGGTCTCTTATGATATCCAGGATCTGGTCCAGGATATATTTCTGGTCATCGATAAGGCTGTACTCACCCAGGTTCTTACCAAGATGCAGATCACCTAAATGGATCATCCTCATTTTTATGATTCACCTCTCATTCACTTCAAGTCAAAACAGGAGACAAAAAGGCACTGTCAGTATCCGAAAATGCGCTCTGCACGTTTCATATTCTCTCGTATAGAGACCTCGAATGGACATCTGGTCTCACAAAGACCACACTGAAGGCAGTCACCGGCATGCCGCGCGAGCACCTTGTAATGTTCACGCTCGGTGTCCGGCACGCGGAAAGCCTCTGAACCCTCTTCAATACCATTAGATTCATTATGAGCCACAACGAGATTGAGAAATTTTGTCACATCAGCTATGCTGATCTCTGCAGGACAAGGATGGCAATGCGTGCAGTACATGCAGTGTCCACTCCAGCTCACCCTTGGAAATGCAGCAAATGCTTCTGCATATGCCTTTTCCTCGTCACATGCATCGCAGTATGCTATGCTCTGAGCAAACTGCTCTTCAGTTCTTGCGCCAGAGCATACAGTAGCAACGGCCGGCCTTGACAAAGCATAACTGATGCATTGTATCGGAGTCAGAGAAGCGCCTGCAGGTGAAAGTTTCTCATCAAGGATATCTCCGCCGGCAAAAGCCTTCATTACAGTTATTCCCACACCTTTATCCTCACAGAGCTCATACAGCCTCTGTCTCTCAGGGTCCATATTCCTAAATCCGCCTTCGTACACCTCATCAGCCCACAGATCATTTACATCCTCAGTTCCCGGCAGCATATCATACACATAATTAATGCTGAACATCAGGACTTCTATGTCTCCTTCTGTGATAGCCTTGATTGCAACCTTCGGATTGTGAGATGACAGACCTATATGGTGGATCCTGCCCTGTGCTTTAAGCTCCCTGGCATAATCAAGGATCCCGTTATCTATGATTGCCTGCCAGTCTGATTCAGCATCACAGTAATGGATCATTCCGACATCTATGTAGTCAGTTCCAAGCCTTTTCAGTGAATCCTCGAATGCTTCTTTTACTTCTTCAAGGTTCCTGCTCCTCTCGTACTGCCCATTCTTCCAGATAGAAGAGATGTGCGACTGTATGATGAACTTTTCCCTTCTTCCCTTCAACGCATCACCGACCGCAGACCTTGCTGCCGGATCAGAAGTGAAAAGATCAAAATAATTTACACCGGCTTTTTCTGCCATGTCGAAAAACTTCATCGTATTACTGTTATCTTCGACAAACGCTTCACATCCCATGGCGATTACGCTGACATTCAGTCCTGTTTTTCCCAGTTTTCTATATTCCATTGAATCCATTTCTCCTAATTGTTATATCTGATTTCTATATTTCAATTGTTTGCGGCTGCACATCCGGGTCGTGACTGCAGAGGACTTGTATGCAAGTGGGATCTGCTGCTGTTTCTGATATCCACTTCAATGTTTTCTTTTGCAGAGCAGTGTCTGCACCTAATCCTACAGGACAGATATTCTTCCAGTTGTAAGGAGAAAAAGCTGCATCAGCAGCGATTAGAACACTCCTGTTGCCGTCTCTGACCAGCACCCCCGCCTGACCATCTGTATGGCCCGGCAGATTGACCATCATAATGCTTTCATCGCCTATAACATCTATCGCTCGATTCATCGGTCCTAATTGACAGCCTCTGTAAAACAGACGCTCATAATCAGTCGTTTCCCACAGCTTTCTTGCCTGACGCATCCTGTACTTTGTCCGTACTGACCAGTATGCCTCATCTTCAGGGATGATGATCCTCTGTGCTTTTTCAAGTGATCTGAGTCCGGCTGCATGGTCTGCATCAAGATGGGTGATCAGCACAGCTTTTATATCTTCAGGCTTTATACCTCTTGCTCCCAGTTGTTCAATGACTGTCATCCCCAGTGGAACGAATGGATGATACAGCGCAGCCAGATGCTTTGGTAATACATTTTCAACTGCTTTTCTGTTGTATTCTCCTCCAGGACTTATCTCCCTGCTCAAGCCTGTATCCACAAGATATAGTCCGGTGTTATGTTCTATCAGATAAGTACTGACAGGAAGTGTTATCCTTCCCTTGTCCGGTGCAGTGGCTGCTTTTACGATATCAGCCGTAAACCGTCCTCCGCTATCTGTAAGATATTTAGCTATCTTTATATATCCGCAATGAAGCACATGTATTTTCGTTCCCATGTAAGACCCCTTTCGACAGCTAAAGGTCCCAGTTGTTTATCATTATATTATCACAGTTATTTGTATCCCATAATACAAATATAGCTAACCTATAGCTGCCAATAATAATGCTGACTGCAAAAAGACTCAAAAGGCCGGAATGATCCGACCTTCTGTTTAGAGTGTTCCATTAAATGTCACAATCACATTTTCATTTTTTGCAGTTGCATCAACTGCCTTGTAAGTAATTATACAAGTGTTCCCATGTACTTGAGTGTCCTGCAGAGCTGGCTTACATAGCTCATCTCGTTGTCATACCAGGATACTACTCTTACCTCGAAGATGTGTGTTCCGCACTGCTGAGCAAGTGTCTGTGTTGCGTCGAAAAGTGAACCATAGCTCATTCCGATAACATCGCTCGATACGATCTCTTCTTCTGTGTAACCATAAGACTCCGTTACAGCTGCCTTCATAGCCTCATTGATGCCTTCTACGGATACAGAATCTGTCTCATCCTTGAGTGTTGCATCGAGGATCGTGATGGAACCTGATGGAACAGGTACTCTCTGTGCTGATCCGATCAGCTTGCCTGCGAGCTCAGGGATCACCAGTCCGATAGCCTTTGCTGCGCCTGTGCTGTTAGGTACGATGTTGATCGCGCCGGCTCTTGCTCTTCTCAGGTCACCCTTTCTGTGCGGTCCGTCGAGGATCATCTGGTCACCTGTGTATGCGTGGATCGTTGTCATGAATCCTGTTCTCAGCTCTCTGTAGTCTGCAAGTGCCTTTGCCATCGGTGCCAGGCAGTTGGTTGTGCAGGAAGCTCCGGATACGATCGTGTCCTCCTTGGTCAGTGTCTCATGGTTTGTTCCGTATACGATGGTCGGGAGATCATTTCCTGCAGGTGCAGAGATGAGGACCTTCTTAGCGCCGGCATCGATGTGTGCCTGGGACTTAGCCTTGGATGTGTAGAAGCCTGTGCACTCGAGTACGACGTCGATCCCGAGCTCGCCCCATGGGAGCTTGCTTGCGTCTGCCTCTGCATATACAGGGAACAGCTTTCCGTCTACGATGATGCCGTTCTCAGCCTCTTCTACTACTGCGTCGAACTTCTTCTGAACACTGTCGTTTCTCAGAAGGTATGCGAGCATGTGCGGGCTTGTCAGGTCATTGATCGCTACGATCTCGATATCCTCTTCCTTATAGAGCTTTCTGAAGGAAAGTCTTCCGATACGTCCAAATCCATTGATTGCTACTTTCATTGATTGTTTCTCCTTTCCAATCACCATTTCACTGCTTCGATAGCAGATTTTTCGACGTCCAATGCTGCTGAATATCTCTGAATGAACAGCTCAAATCCTTCAACCTCTTCAGGATCAGGTTCTACTGCATCACCGGAAAGATTAACGAATATCCGGTTATCCAGATAGTCTTCGAGTTTTCCCTCTGACCTGCCATCTGCCAGATAAGCGGCAAGCAGAGCGATTCCCCATGCTCCTCCTTCCGAGGCTGTTGCCATTACCGTGACAGGCGTGTTGACTGCTGCAGCAAGGTAACGCTGCATCACCAGAGGAGTCTTGAACAGACCGCCGTGACCCATGATGCGGTCAAGCTTTACACCTTCATCTTTGAGAAGAATGTCCATTCCAAGTGTGACCGCTCCAAGAGATGTATAGAGGTTACTCTTGAAGAAATTCGCAAGATTGAACTTGCTTTCCGGTGTTCTGACGAAGAGAGGTCTGCCTTCATTGATAAAAGTAATGTTTTCTCCCGAATAGTATCCATAGGACATCAGGCCTCCGCAATCTGGATCGCCTTTAAGGGAATTTGTATATAGCTTGCTGAAAAGCTCTCCCATATCTGCTTTTATGCCCATAAGCTCACAGAATTCGCCAAACAGGCGGACCCATGCGTTAAGATCTGTTGTTCCATTGTTAGCATGTGACATGGCACAAGGGAATCCTGACGGAGTTGTTACCATATCTATCTCGCGGTACACTTTGCTCAGTCTTTTTTCCAGAACTACCATCGCGAAAGTGCTTGTTCCTGCGGACAGGTTGCCTGTGCGAGGCGCTACAGAATTGGTCGCAGTCATGCCTGTTCCGGCATCTCCCTCAGGAGGACACATCGGAATACCAGCCTCAAGATCACCCTCTGCATCCATAAGTGCAGCACCCTCTTCTGTAAGGAATCCGGCATTATCACCTGCGGTAAGCACTGCAGGAAATACATCCCTGAGATGAAGTGATGAGCCTTTACGTGCGATCAGTTCATCAAACTTTCTGACCATTTCCTCATCATAATCGATAGTATCAGAATCGATCGGGAACATTCCCGCTGCGTCTCCGACACCGATGACCTTTTTTCCGGTAAGTCTGTAATGCATATATGCTGCTAAAGTGAAAACGGATGCGATTTTTTCTACATATTTTTCACCGTCCAGCATTCTCTGATACAGATGCGCTACCGACCACCTGAGAGGAATGTTGAAGTCGAAGAGCTCAGTAAGCTCATCTGCAGCCTCTGTAGTATTGGTGTTGCGCCATGTCTGGAATCTGGCCAGCTGATAGTCGTTCTCATCCAGAGCAATGAATCCGTGCATCATAGCACTGACTCCGATAGCACCGAGAGTCCTGATAGTAACTCCATACTTATCCTGCACGTCTCTTTTGAGTGCTGAATAGCACGATCTCATGCCCTCTACCGCATCAGCGAGATCATAAGTCCACACGCCGTCTATGAACTTGTTTTCCCACTCATGAGCGCCTGAAGCCAGAACGTTGCCATCATAATCCACCAGAACGCCTTTAATACGGGTAGATCCGAATTCTATTCCCAGTGCAGTTTTTCCCTGTTTGATCAGATCTT
>Ga0310695_10006589_pt1 | contig 19094 bp, 16 predicted proteins | sample RumenRJG_04DNA_FD_203882 | JGI IMG/M metagenome (GOLD analysis project Ga0310695, IMG submission 203882) | Bovine rumen microbial communities from Lethbridge, Alberta, Canada - RJG_04 (v2) (version 2) | ecosystem: Host-associated > Mammals > Digestive system > Stomach > Rumen | place: Canada...
GGCAGGTTGAGGATATGATCCGTGCAGCCGGACTTGACAGCGACCGGTTGTATCAGGTGGTGATAAAAGACAGCGGACGCAGTGAGGCCGACTGTCAAAAATGGAAACAGTGGTATCAGGACCTGATTGATATGATGCATGCCGAGGGTAAGACCCAGCAGGGGCATCTTCAGATAAACGAGAATGTGCTAATGCTGTTGGAGGACCTGCATTCGCGTTTGCTTGAATCACATAAGCAGGCGGAGTACAAGGACCTGTACTACAAGGCATTGCCGTTTATTGTGGAGTTCCGTGCCAAGAACCATGAGGAGCAGAACAATGAACTGCGTGACTGCTTTAACATGCTGTACGGAGTGTGGCTGCTCAAGGTACAGGGTAAACCGGTCAGTTCCGCTACCCAACAGGCTGTCAATGCTGTATCGGCTTTCATTGGAAAGCTGGCTGTGCTCTACCGCGAAGACAAGCAGGGCACATTGGAGTTAGAGTGATTTGTTATGATGGAAGAGATAGAAAGACGTAGAACATTTGCGATTGTATCGCACCCCGATGCCGGTAAGACAACGCTTACCGAAAAATTCCTGCTGTTTGGCGGCCAGATCCAGGTTGCCGGCGCGGTCAAGTCAAACAAGATACGCAAGACCGCCACATCGGACTGGATGGATATTGAAAAACAGCGTGGAATATCAGTGACTACATCGGTCATGGAATTTGATTACCAAGGTTACAAGATAAACATACTGGATACCCCGGGTCACCAGGATTTTGCCGAGGACACGTTCCGCACCCTGACTGCTGTTGACAGCGTTATCATTGTGATTGACAGTGCCAAGGGCGTTGAGTTGCAGACCCGCCGCCTTATGGAGGTGTGCCGTATGCGCAAGACTCCGGTAATAGTATTCGTGAACAAACTGGACCGTGAGGGTAATGACCCGTTTGATTTGCTCGATGAGCTTGAGGAGGAGCTTCAGATACATGTACGCCCGCTTAGCTGGCCTATTGAGAAGGGTGCCCGATTCAAGGGCGTGTATAACATATACGAGCAAAAGCTGGACCTGTTTACTCCCGACAAGCAAAAGGTTACAGAGAAGGTGAACGTTGACATAAACAGCAGTGACCTTGAGGCACATGTAGGTGAGCGCGAGGCTCAAAAGTTGCGCTCAGACCTGGAACTGATTGACGGTGTCTATGAGCCGTTTGACCGCCAGCAGTATCTGGCCGGTGACCTGGCTCCCGTGTTCTTTGGTTCGGCACTGAACAATTTTGGCGTTCAGGAACTGCTTAACTGCTTTGTGCAGATTGCTCCCAGTCCGCGTCCCACACAGGCTTTGGAACGTATGGTGGAGCCCGAAGACAGCAAGTTTACCGGATTCATATTCAAGATTACGGCCAATATAGACCCCAACCACCGCTCATCGGTTGCATTCTGCAAGGTGTGCTCAGGCCGTTTTCAACGTAACGAGCCGTACTATCATGTAAGGCTGGACAAGACATTCCGTTTTTCGTCGCCCACCCAGTTCATGGCACAGCGCAAAAGCACCATCGAGGAGGCCTGGCCGGGCGATATCATTGGTCTGCCGGATACCGGAAACTTTAAGATAGGTGATACTCTCACTCAGGGTGAAAAGCTTCATTTCAAGGGCCTGCCCAGTTTCTCGCCCGAGATGTTCAAATACATTGAGAACGCCGATCCCATGCGTGCCAAGCAGCTTGCCAAGGGTATTGACCAGCTTATGGGTGAGGGTGTTGCCCAGATGTTTGTGAACCAGTTTAACGGCCGCAAGCTTATAGGTACTGTAGGTCAGCTGCAGTTTGAGGTTATCCAGTACCGTCTGGAGCATGAGTATAACGCCCTGTGCCGTTGGGAGCCTGCCAGCCTTTACAAGGCCTGCTGGATAGAGAGCGACGATGAGGCCGAACTTGAGGCATTCAAGAAACGCAAGTACCAGTTCATGGCTACCGATATGGAGGGCCGCGATGTGTTCCTGGCCGACAGCGGCTATGTGCTGCAAATGGCACAGATTGATTTTAAGCACATTAAGTTCCACTTTACAAGTGAGTTCTGATGAAAGAGTATCTGGATGATGTTAAAAAGGCGGTTGAGGTGATGCGTGCCGGAGGAATAATCCTTTATCCCACCGATACCATATGGGGGATAGGGTGTGATGCTTCCAACAGTGCTGCCGTACGCCGAATTTTTGAACTTAAGCAGCGCAGTGACAGCAAGTCCATGCTGAGCCTGATTGACTCCGATGCCAAACTGGGTTATTACGTCCCTGATATCCCCGATGTGGCGTATGACCTTATGGACCTGTCGGAAAAACCGCTTACCATCATCTATGACAATGTGCGTCATCTGGCTCCCGAACTTATTGCCGATGATGGCAGTGCAGGCATCCGTATTACCAAAGAGGAGTTCTCAAAGGAACTTTGCCGCAGGTTGGGTGGGGCGGTTGTCTCCACATCGGCCAATATAAGCGGTCAGCCTTCGGCCGCCAACTTTAGCGAGATATCGGAACCCATAAGGAATGGGGTTGATTATATTGTGGAATACCGCCGCGACGAGCAGACCCGGTCAGTGGCATCGAGTATCATAAAACTTGGGTCAGGCGGACTTGTAAAAGTTATTAGGGAATGATTAATGATATTGCCCAAGAGAGGGAACGCCAGACAGAATCGTTGCTCAACAAGTTCAACCTGTGGCGTAAGGACCATATAAGCGAGCGTCAGTTCATACTGCTGCTCAGCCTTGTGGTAGGTGTTTTTACCGCTTTTGCGGCTATACTGCTCAAATATCTTATTTCGCTGATTCATGGTACCATTTACGGCAACCTTATACCCAACAGCGAGAACTACAGCCTGTTGATTTACCCGGTTGTGGGTATATTGGTGTCGGGCCTGTTCATAAGGTACATTGTACGTGATGATATAGGCCACGGCGTGACCAAAATCCTTTATGCCCTGTCCAAAAAGAACGGGCGCATTAAGCCTCATAACATGTATTCATCGGTCATTGCCAGTGCCATAACTATAGGTATGGGCGGATCGGTAGGTGCCGAGAGTCCTATTGTGCTTACGGGCTCGGCCATAGGTTCCAATATTGGCCGAATGTTCAAGATGGAACACCGTACGCTCATGCTGCTGGTGGGCTGCGGTTCGGCCGGCGCAATTGCAGGCATATTCAAGGCTCCGATAGCAGGCCTTGTGTTTGTGCTTGAGGTGCTTATGTTTGACCTTAGCATGGGTTCGCTGCTGCCGTTGCTGGTGTCATCGGTTACGGCCGCTACCATATCGTACGTGTTTACCGGGACCGATTCCATGTTCCATTTTGTGTCCGATCACGGCTTTGACCTGTCCCGGATACCTTACGCCCTGCTTTTGGGCGTGACCTGCGGACTGGTGTCGCTCTATTTCTCACAGACCATGCACTGGTTTGAGACCTGGTTCAAAAAGTTCAGTAACCCTTGGGTAAAGTTCGTTATAGGCGCGGTGGTGCTGAGCGTGCTCATTTTCCATCTGCCATCACTGTTCGGCGAAGGTTACGATACCATAGGCATACTGCTCAACGTGAACGAGGCCGATGGAAAGGTAATGGAAGGCTCCCTGTTCTATGGCGGAAACCTGTTGCTGTATCTGGCCTTTGTGCTGGTTTTCAAGGTGTTTGCATCGACAGCAACAAATGCCGGAGGCGGATGCGGCGGTATTTTTGCTCCCAGCCTGTTCCTGGGCTGCCTTACCGGATTCATATTCGGCACGCTTATGAACAATCTTGTTCCGGGTGCCGATATATCGGTCCAGAACTTTGCGCTGTTCGGCATGGCGGGTCTTATGTCGGGAGTCATGTTCGCCCCGTTGACCGGCGTATTCCTTATTGCCGAACTTACCGGCGGTTACTCCATGTTCCTGCCGCTCATGATGGTATCTATAATGTCATATCTTACAATCCGCCTTTTCCAGCCGCATTCTATCTATTCAATGCGTCTGGCGCAGAAGGGTGAGCTTATGACACATCATAAGGACCAGTCGGTATTGCTACTTATGAGTATGGACAACCTGATTGAGAAAGAGTTCCTTAAGGTGCGTCCCGATATGGACCTGGGTCAGCTGGTCAATATCATTGCCCGTTCCAAGCGAAACCTGTTCCCCGTTGTGGATGATAATGACTGCCTGGTGGGAGTGGTTAACCTGGAAAGCATACGCAACATTATGTTCCGTCAGGAGCTGTATCACCGTTTTATGGTCCAGAAACTTATGGAACTGCCGCCTGCCCGTCTGTCCGTTAAGGATCCTATGGATGCGGTCATGAAAAAGTTCGATGAAACCGGGGCCTGGAACCTACCGGTCGAGGACGAGGAGGGCCGTTATGTGGGCTTTGTATCCAAATCCAAGATATTTAACTCGTACCGCAGCGTGCTGCTGGAACTTTCCGAGGAGTAATACCTGATTCAATTTGTTACAATGGAAAAGAAAGACCTTAAGATAGTATTTATGGGAACCCCCGAGTTTGCCCAGTTTACACTGCAGCGGCTTGTTGAGGAGAACTATAATATAGTAGGTGTGGTTACCATGCCCGATAAACCCATGGGCCGTCATGGCAGCGTGCTCCAGAGCAGCCCCGTAAAGAAATATGCGGTAGAGCAGGGGATACCGGTCCTGCAGCCCGAAAAGCTTAAGGATCCCGCTTTCATTGAACAACTGTCGGCCCTGAATGCCGATCTGCAGATTGTGGTTGCGTTCCGTATGCTCCCCGAGATTGTATGGAGCATGCCCCGTCTGGGCACCTTTAACCTGCACGGTTCGCTTCTGCCTCAGTATCGCGGTGCCGCCCCCATTAACTGGGCAATAATAAACGGTGACAAGGAGACAGGCGTAACCACCTTCTTCCTTAAGCACGAGATTGATACCGGCGACATAATCTACAGGGAAAGCATCCCAATCCTGCCGACCGACAATGCCGGCACCATGCACGACAAGCTTATGGCTCTTGGTGCCGACCTGACTGTTAAAACCTTGCAGGATATCCTTGCCGGTAATGTCAAGCCTATCCCGCAGGCTGAGATTCCGGCCGATGAACTGCGCCCAGCCCCCAAAATATTCAAGGAGACCTGCCGCATAGACTGGAACCAACCCACCGCCCGAATAAACGACTTTATCCGAGGCCTCTCCCCATACCCCGCCGCCTGGACTGTCCTTCATGCCGCTGATGGTAGTGAACATGACTATAAGATATACGCTGCAGAACCTGTCCCGGATGCACCCAAGCAAAAGCCCGGCACTATAACTTGTGATGGACGCAAGAACCTCTGCGTGGCCACCTCTGATGGCGCCCTCCGCCTCCTTGAAGTCCAAATTGCAGGCAAAAAACGAATGGATATCTGCTCCTTCCTGTGCGGTACAGACCTCACTGGTTGCTCATTTTATTGACCCCCAAAAGTGTTAAAATCAGGTTTTTTGTTGCGCATTAAGAAAAATTCACATTATCTTTGCCAGCACAAGAACAAAATTATTCACTAAAACGAACTGCCTATAGACTGAACTTTACTCCAATAACCAAGTAAAGAAGAAGTAAATGATGAATTTGAATCAGCTTGCCGACGATGAGTTGGTAGCACTCTATTCAAACGGAAACAATAAGGCGTTCGATACCCTCTTGACACGTTATCAGGATAAGTTGTACTCGTACATCAACTTTGTTGTACGCAACCGTGACCTGTCCGATGACATTTTCCAGGAAACATTCGTAAAGGCAATAGTAACCCTGCAAAAGGGCAATTATACCAGCACAGGCAAGTTCGGTGCCTGGCTGACCCGCATAGCTCACAATCTTATAATTGACTATTTCCGTCAGGACAAGAACGAGAATACCGTGAGCAATGACGCTCAGGAGTATGACCTGCTGAACAACGCCAATCTGTCCGAGTCAAACATTGAGGACTCAATGATAAACGAGCAGACCCTGGTTGACGTTCGTCGTCTTGTAGACGCACTCCCTGACAATCAGCGTGAGGTAGTCTTTATGCGTTACTATCAGGATTTGAGTTTCAAGGAGATAGCCGATATCACAGGCGTCTCGATCAATACCGCACTGGGCCGCATGCGCTACGCTTTGATCAACATCCGCAAGATGTCGGTCGAGAAAGGCATAGCTCTTACCATTGCCGAATAAGCCCAGACGGCAAATCAGATTTTTTTCCTGATTCATATACTAATTCTGTTGAGTCCGCGTTTTATATGTGAACTTAGCAAAAGGACGCCTATGGATCAAACATCTACTACTTCTTCTTATCTTACTGAAAACGTAATACGCACTGCCCTTAAGAGTGTTTCATATGGCCAGCCGGCCCAAAAGACGCTTGATTTTATACGCAGTTTTGCAGCAGGGCTGCGTTTCGTAAACGAGTTGTCCGATGAAGCATCGGTCTACTCACTCAACTAAGAGCAGGACATAATCCTGCTTTCTTTTTTTATTGTCAAATTATCACTACTTTTGCAGAGTGATTCCGTAAGGGGTCTGATAATTTGAAAAATACAGATTCAATGAGCACTATTGTAGCACCATCGCTTCTGTCGGCCAATTTTGGCGATCTTAGAAAGGATTTGGAAATGATAAACCGCAGCCAGGCCGATTGGCTGCATCTGGATATCATGGACGGTGTGTTTGTTCCTAACATATCGTTTGGTTTTCCTGTACTCAAATATGTGGCCAAGTACTGCACCAAGCCCCTTGACCTGCACCTTATGATAGTTGAGCCCGAAAAGTTCCTGGACCGTTTTCAGGAGCTGGGTGTTGCAACATATAATGTGCACTATGAGGCTTGCACTCATCTTAACCGCACTATAACCGAGATTAAGAACCGCGGAATGAAAGCTGCGGTAACCCTGAATCCTTCAACACCGGTATCAATGCTTACCGATGTGATCCGTGACGTTGACATGGTGCTGCTCATGACCGTGAATCCCGGATTTGGCGGCCAAAAGTTCATTGAACACTCAATAGACAAGGTTAAGGAGCTGCGCCGTCTTATAACCGAGACCGGTTCAAACGCACTGATCGAGGTTGACGGAGGCGTTACCTTTGAGACCGCACCCCGCCTGGTAAAGGCAGGCGTGGATGTGCTTGTATCAGGCAATACGGTATTCTCCGCTCCAGATCCTGAAGCCGCAATCCTTGAACTTAAAAAGCTGTAAATTAAGGTGAGATTTCAGGACTGGCCCTCATTAAGGCTGGTCATTCCCCTTATTGCTGGGATAATAATATCGGATACCATTGATGACACCCATACCGTGATTACGGTATCGGCAGCGCTGCTTTGTAGTGCATTGGTTGTAGTAATATTGTCATTCATATATAACGACAGACTGGCTGTATTGTACGGCGCCGGCCTGTCGCTTTGTTTTGCGTGTATTGGTTCAATGCTGTATGCCTTGCACAGCCGGCAAGTCATGGTGGAATGGAAACCCGGACCGGCCACACATAAGGGAATGCTTATTGAATATCCGTACGAGAGGGCCCGAAGCTACCGCCTGGACCTGGTCCTTGAGGATAGTCCGTATACCGATGTTAAGATATACCTGTATGTACCTAAGGACAGTCTGTCGGCAGCACTTGTGCCGGGAGAGCATATTGTATTTAACGGAACCGTAAACAAGCCGTCAAATGATGGTACCCCCGATTTTGATTATGCTGCCTATCTGTACAGGCACGGGATATCGGGCACGCTTTGGGTGCCGGCAGACCGTTGGCGCAGGACGGCATCGGCCTTAAACCTGCCATTCAGGGCTAAAGCGGCCCGTACAAGGCGCATAATGTATGACAAATATAAGGAGTGGGGGCTTAAGGGGAATGTGCTGGCTGTAGTGGCGGCTGTATCGCTTGGAATAAAACGTGAGCTGGACCAGGGACTAAAGCAGATGTATTCCACATCGGGGGCCAGTCATGTGCTGGCGGTATCGGGCCTGCATGTAGGGATAATGTGCGCGTTCCTGTATTTCATGATGCCGGCGTTCCTGTTCAAAAGGCGTTGGATAAGGGATGTTATAGTCATGACAGTCATGTGGGGGTATGCAGTCATGATAGGACTGCCTCTTTCAATTACCCGTTCGCTCATAATGTTCTCAATGATGGCGCTGTGCAAGGTGCTTCACAGGGACAGTTCCGGAATAAACACCCTGTCATTGGCCGCGCTAGTGATTCTTATGTGCAACCCGGCGGCGCTGTTTGACCTTGGGTTCCAGCTGTCGTTCCTGGCGGTACTGTTCATCCTGCTGCAGGAACCGGAGTTTTCGGCACTTGTAAAGCCGCGTACAGCGGTGGGGACCTACATACGTGACCTGATATCGGTCTCCATTGCAGCCCAGATAGGCACTGCGCCGGTCATCATGTACAATTTTGCCAACTTTTCGACCTATTTCCTTGTTACAAACCTGGTAATTGTGCCGCTTATGTTCCTGACCGTCTGCATGTCAATGACGCTGTGGGTGGTGGGCTGGATTGAACCCTTACGGTGGGTTACGGTAAAGTGCCTGTCAGGCCTGGTGGGAATACAGAACGCCTGCCTTGAAAAAATTGTAGGCCTGCCGCATTCAAGAATGGATATAAGCATTGACAACCCGTTAACTGTGTGGACTATATATGCAGTCATCCTGCTTGTGTTCCTGTGGATTAAGGAACGGCGCACACATAGGCTTGTACAGGCTCTGGCGTGTATTGCCGTTCAATGCATAGCGGTAACCATTCAAAGCTTTGTTGTTTGAATCATTCTGTGTACCTTTGCAGGGTTATGATAGAAAATATGTTTTTGAGCAGTGATGTGGCTGAGTTTCGCCAATGGATGTCATGGGCAGACCGCTTTGTGATACTGACTCACATCAACCCCGACGGCGATGCTGCAGGTTCGTCGCTTGCGCTGTGCCAATATCTTAAGAACAAGGGTAAGGATGCTGTCGTGATAGTACCCGACGCCTCCCCTGCTTTTCTGTCATGGCTGCCCGGTTTTGACGACATCAAGGTTTACGCCAACGATCCTCAAAAAGCCGAGGACCTGGTTTACAAGGCCGATGTATTATGCTGTCTTGACTTTAATGTGGTTGGACGCATAGGCAAAGTGGCCGCCAGTTTCCTTTACTCCAATGCAAAAAAGTTCCTGTTGGACCACCATCCTTATCCCGGTGCCAATTTTGATATCACGTTATCGCACCCCGAGGCATCGTCAACATCCGAGATGGTGTTCCATCTGATCTGCGCAATGGGCGGTTTCAACGACATAACGCTTGAGATTGCAACCTGCATCTATACCGGAATAATGACCGATACCGGCGGCCTTTCGTACAACAGCAACAACAGTACGCTGTTCCTGGCGATTGCCCATCTGCTTGAAAAGGGTATCGACAAGGATGAAATTTACCGCAAGGTCTATTATAACTATTCCGAGTCAAGACTAAGGCTTCAAGGGTACGTGCTGAACGAAAAGATGAAAGTGTTCCCACAGTTCTCAACATCGCTTATCACACTGTCCAATAAGGAACTTAAGCGGTTCTCATACCGCAAGGGCGATACCGAGGGCTTTGTTAACATGCCCTTGCAGATAAACGGCGTGTCCATGTCGGCCTTTTTCCGTGAGGATATTGAATCGGGCGTAATAAAATTGTCGTTCCGTTCGGTCGGAAGTGTGCCTTGCAACCGTTTTGCAACCGATTTCTTTAACGGCGGCGGGCACCAGAATGCAGCCGGCGGAGAATTCCGTGGTACGATGGACGAGGCCGTGGAGCGCTTTATGAAAGGATTGGAAGAGTGGTCAAAATCGACCGAAGACTGTATAAGACAACTTTTTACCGGAAAGTGATATGAAAAAACTGTTATATCTGGCCGCTTGCCTGACTGCTGTGTTATGTGTATTCCCGTCATGCGACGACGAGGAGACTTACGCCGAGCAGAAAGAGCGTGAAAAGAACCAGATAATGGATTACATAAGCAGGAACAACATTACTGTCATTGATTTTGAGGATTTTATCCGTGATACCGTAACTGATGTCAGCAAGAACGAATACGTCCTGTTCCCCGATAACGGAGTATATATGCAGATTGTACGCCGTGGCGAGGGCAAGATTATTCCTGCCGGCTGGAAAGACAATATCAATGCAAGATATGTTGAGGTGTACCTGCCCACTGGCGACACCCTTAACATGAACCGTTGGAATAACAATCCCGATGTGTTTTATCTGGAGCGCAAAGGCGATGAATACACCGCATCATTCAAATGGGGAACCATGGCTCAAAGGTACGGCTATTCCGTTCCCAACTCATGGCTCATGCCGCTCCCATATATCAAGCCCGGATTCCTTAACGCACGTTCAGCCAAGGTGCGTATGATAGTGCCCCACAACCAGGGTACCCAAAGGGCTGCTTCACAGGTTTATCCAACTTTTTACGAAATAGAATATTCCCCCGAACAGTATGGCAATGATTAAATCTATCTCCGGCTTACGCGGAGAGATAGGCGGTCCTGCCGGAAATGGCCTGACCCCTCTGGACATAGTGAAGTTTACATCGGCTTACGCAACATGGGTACGTGAGGGTAATCCAAATGCTAAGCGGATAGTTGTGGGCCGTGATGCCCGTCTTTCAGGTGAGATGGTACGTCAGGTGGTATGCGGTACCCTTATGGGTATGGGCTTTGACGTGACCGATATAGGTCTGGCTACCACTCCTACCACCGAACTTGCAGTGACCTGGCTCAAGGCCGATGGCGGTCTTATCCTGACAGCCAGCCATAATCCCCGTCACTGGAATGCGCTCAAGCTGCTTAACAGCAAGGGCGAGTTCCTTACTGCCGCCGATGGCAACCGCGTACTTGAGATTGCCGAAAAAGAGGATTTTAATTACGCCGATGTTGACCAGTTGGGCCATTATTCTACTGATGACACCATGAACCGCCGTCACATTGAGTCTGTCCTGGCTCTTGACCTGGTTGATGTTGAGGCTATCAGAAAGGCCAACTTCAAGGTTGCCATTGACTGTGTGAATTCTGTTGGTGGCGTTATCCTGCCTGAACTGCTTGATGCACTGGGCGTAAAGAGCGTTGACAAACTCTATTGCGAACCTACCGGTGATTTCCAGCATAACCCCGAACCTCTGGAGAAGAACCTGGGTGATATAATGAACCTCATGAAGAAGGGTGGCCGTGACGTTGCATTCGTGGTTGACCCCGATGTTGACCGCCTGGCATTCATTGATGAGAACGGCCAGATGTACGGTGAGGAATACACCCTTGTTACCGTTGCTGACTACGTTCTGCGCCACACTCCGGGCAATACCGTATCAAACCTGAGTTCAACCCGCGCCCTGCGTGACGTGACACGTCAGTACGGCGGTCAGTACAACGCTGCTGCAGTAGGTGAGGTCAATGTCACCACCAAGATGAAGGAGACCGGTGCCGTTATCGGCGGCGAGGGTAATGGTGGAGTCATCTATCCCGCTTCACACTATGGCCGTGATGCACTCGTAGGCATCGCCCTGTTCCTGAGCCATCTGGCACACATGAACATGAAAGTCAGTGAGCTGCGCAAGATATATCCTCCTTACTTCATCGCCAAGAACCGTATTGACCTTAAGCCCGGCACCGATGTTGATGCCATCCTCAATAAGGTCAAGGATATCTACGCAAAAGAGGAGATTAACGATATTGACGGCGTTAAGATTGACTTCCCCGACAAGTGGGTACATCTGCGCAAGAGCAATACCGAGCCCATTATCCGCGTCTATTCCGAGGCATCAACAATGGAGGCTGCCAACGCAATAGGCCAGGATGTGATGAATGTGATCAACTCCATGATTTAAGGCTCAATCCTTTATGGCGGGCATATACGTACATATTCCGTTCTGTGCCCGACGCTGTATATACTGCGGCTTCTTCTCCACCGTGCGTGAAGCAGAAGCCGCACGTTATATAGATGCCCTTTGCACCGAACTGCGCCAACGCAAGGCATACCTGCAGGACGCCTCTGTAACAACGGTCTATTTTGGCGGCGGAACCCCATCGCGCCTTACCCCTGATCAGATTGGACAGGTTATCGCTGAGATTCGTCAAACCTACGGGCTTGACAGTCTGGAGGAACTGACCGTGGAGTGTAATCCCGATGATGTTACATCGGACTACGTGAGTGCCCTGCGTGCCTTGGGCGTGAACCGTATCAGCATGGGTGTTCAGACCTTTAACAATGACCTGCTGCGCTTTCTGGGCCGCCGTCACTCCGCCAATCAGGCCATCGGTGCGGTCCAGGCCTGCCATGATGCCGGAATCCACAACGTAAGCATTGATCTGATGTACGGTCTGCCCGGACAAACTGCTGCAATCCAGCAGCAGGACCTTGAAACCGCCACAAGCCTGAACGTTCAGCATATCTCGTCATACTGCCTCTCTTTTGAGGATGGCTCCCCGCTGGACCGCATGCGCCGGGAGAACCGCATTGTCCCTACCGATGACGATACCTGCGCCGCCATGTATGACCGCATGTGCAGTCACCTGCGCAGTGCCGGCTTTGAGCATTACGAGATATCCAACTTTTGCAAGCCCGGCTATCATTCCCGCCACAACAGCAGCTACTGGGACGGAACCCCATACCTGGGTATCGGTGCCGGGGCCCATTCATACAACGGCCGTTCCCGCCAATGGAATCCAAATGATCTTGATGCTTACATGTCAGGAATAGAGCAAGGCAAACCGCTATTTGGAATCGAGAACCTGTCCGATACCGATCTCTACAACGAGAAAATCATGCTAGCCCTTCGTACCTCAAAAGGCTTAAACCTCTCTGCTCTCACCACTTCTGACCGCACCAAACTCCTGATCGCTGCTGCTCCCTACCTGAAAACTGGTGCTCTAATTTGCACCGCCACGCACCTGCACCTCTCCGAGACTGCCTTCTTCATCTCCGATACCATAATCAGCTCCCTCTTTGCTTGAGGTAGCAAACAAATCGAGTGCAATATTTGGAGTTTATACCATAAATAAATAAATTTGCGTGCCTTGTAAAAAAGAGGGCAAACCTAATTGACAAATCAATATTAAGCATATGAAGAATTATAAAACAGAAGACATCCGGAACATCGCCATACTTGGCGGAGCCGGATCAGGAAAAACCACCCTGACCGAGAGTATCCTTTTTGAGGCCGGCGTAATAAAGCGCCGTGGCTCAGTAAACGCAAAGAACACAGTAAGTGACACCGCAGCAGTAGAGCTGGAGTACGGTTATTCAGTGTACTCAACAGTATTTGCTGTAGAGATGTTCGGCAAAAAGTTCAATTTCTTTGATTGCCCGGGTTCCGATGATTTTTCAGGTCAGGCAGTTACAGCTTTGAATATATGTGATTCCGCAATATTGGTAGTAAACGGCTCACGCGGCGTTGATGTAGGCCTTATAAACAGCTATCGTCTGGTTAAGAAGCTCAACAAGCCCGCGTTCTTTGTAATCAACCACGTTGACAGCGACAAGTGCGAGTACGACAGCGTGATAGAGCAGATCCGTTCTACATTCGGCACAACCTGCGTACCAATTCAGTTCCCCGAGCAGGCCGGTCCGTCATTCAAGAGCATCATTGACGTGCTGCTCAACCAGAAGCTCACATTTGCCGATGGTTCAGCCATGAAGGCAGAGGATATCCCCGGTGCTGTTGCCGACAAGGCTCAGACCATGCGCGATACCGTAACAGAGAGCGCAGCCGAGAACGACGAGGTCCTGATGGAGAAATTCTTTGACCAGGGCGAGCTTTCAATCGATGAGATCCGCGCCGGTTTCCGCAAGGGTATTGAGACCTGCGGCCTGTTCCCCATTGTATGCACAGCTGCAGCTCCTAATGTAGGCGTTAGCCGTCTGGTTGAGTTCCTGGGTAATGTAGCTCCGTCACCCGTTCAGGGCAAGGAGGTTAAGGATACCAAGGGCGATGTTGTTAAGCTTGATGCATCGGGCACATCACTCTTCTTCTTTAAGACAACAATCGAGCCGCATATCGGCGCAGTATCATACTTCAAGGTAATGTGCGGCAAGGCTCACGAGGGTCAGGATATGGTTAATGCCGACCGTGGCTCAAAGGAGCGCGTAGCCCAGATATTTGTAAGCCAGGGCAACAGCCGTGTTCAGGTTCCCGAACTGCTTCCGGGCGACATAGGTTGCACCGTTAAGCTTAAGGACGTACGTACTGGCAATACCCTGAATGAGGGTGCTGACCGTGCATTCAACTTTATCAAGTATCCTAACTCCAAGTACTCACGTGCACTCAAGCCCGTTAACGAGGCCGATATGGAAAAGATGATGTCCATAGTTAACCGTATGCGTGAGGAGGATCCCACACTCGTAATCGAGCAGTCCAAGGAGCTCCGTCAGGTTATCCTTTACGGACAGGGTGAGTTCCATCTGCGTACATTCAAGTGGTGCATTGAGAACAACGATAAGATGATGATCAACTTTGAGGAGCCCAAGATTCCTTATCGTGAGACCATCACAAAGGCTGCCCGCGCTGATTATCGTCACAAAAAGCAGTCTGGTGGTGCCGGTCAGTTTGGTGAGGTTCATCTTATTGTTGAGCCTTACGAGGATGGCAAACCCATGCCCGATATGTTCAAGTTCGGCAACCAGGAGTTCAAGATGACCGTTAAGGGCGTTGAGGAATATCCGCTGGAGTGGGGTGGTAAACTGGTTTACGTTAACAGTATCGTTGGTGGTTCTATCGATGCACGCTTTATGCCCGCTATCCTTAAGGGTATCATGCAGCGCATGGAGCAGGGACCTCTTACCGGTTCATACGCACGCGACGTACGCGTAATAGTATATGATGGTAAGATGCACCCGGTTGATTCAAACGAAATCTCATTCCTGCTTGCAGGCCGTAACGCATTCAGCGCAGCCTTCAAGGAGGCCGGTCCTAAGATCCTGGAGCCTGTTTATGACGTTGAGGTACTTGTACCCGCAGAGTACATGGGTGATGTAATGAGTGACCTGCAGGGCCGTCGCGGTATGATTATGGGTATGGAGAGCGAGGGTAACTATCAGGTACTCCGCGCCAAGGTGCCTCTCAAGGAGATGGCAACCTACTCAACTTCACTGAGTTCAATCACCGGCGGTAGCGGTTCGTTCGTAATGAGCTTTAGCAGTTACGAGCTTGTTCCCACCGATGTTCAGGACAAACTTATCAAGGAGTTCGAGGCCAAGCAGAAAGACGAGGAATAATAACGATAGTTGTTATTTTGATAACTTCAAAAGGCGGAATCATAGTGATTTCGCCTTTTTTATCTAAAAATACCACAAAAAATTAAGTTAATTGTTTGCATTTAACAAAACCTCTGTATATTTGCCCATATGAAAAAGTCGGTAGTTTGGATTTTGAGTGCTGTAATGTGTGTCTCCTTTGTGATACTGCTCTCTTTGCAGTTCAAGTATCTAAAGGTCATGACCACTATGCGTCATCAGGAGTTTGATGATAAAGTCAGGGGTTGCCTGTACGAAGTGGCTCATCAGATTGAGGTCGAAGAGGCCAAGCGCTATCTTGAAGAGGATATCCAGGAGATGGAGCGCCGTTCCAACTTTGGCAATCTGCCGTTGGATGGTTTCTACAGCCAGACATTCTCGTTCCAGAACGGCAGTTTCTCGTTCAGCCAGACAATCCAGCCGCCTGTACAGTCGCCAAATCCATCGGTCCAGTCTCCATCGGTCCAGTCTACCCAGCCAACCATGCCGTCACTACAGGTGCCGGGTACCAAACCTGATAACAGCAATGAGATATCGGAACGTTCCAGGGCTCTTCAGCAGCGTCAGCTTGAGCACTATCTGGCCAACAAATCGCTTGTTGACGAGGTTATTTACAATATGCTCAGGGTGTCCAGCAACAAGCCTCTGCCCCAGCGTATTGACAACACTTTCCTGGCCGATGAACTTAGCGAGCAGTTCCGCAGCAAAGGCATTGACATTCCGTATCACTACGTAGTGGCAACCAATACCGGACGCGTGTTCTATTCCTGCTGTAAGGATTTTGACCAGAGCGCGTTAAAGGACTCTTATTCGCAGACCATTTTCCGGAATGATTCGCCTAACCGTATGGCTGTGCTGCGTGTAAGTTTCCCCACTTTTGATGATTATGTAAAGAATTCGGTCGAGATAATCCTTCCGTCACTGTTGTTCCTGGTTATTCTTATGATAACATTCTCATTCACGCTGTTCGTGGTTATGCGTCAGCGCAAGGTAACCGAGATCAAGAATGACTTTATAAACAACATGACCCACGAGTTCAAGACTCCTATATCGACCATCTCGCTGGCTGCACAGATGCTTAACGACCCGGCTGTGACCAAGTCGCCGCAAATGTTCAAGCATATATCGGGCGTAATAAACGATGAGACCAAACGTCTGCGTTTCCAGGTTGAAAAGGTGCTCCAGATGTCCATGTTTGAGCGTCAGAGCAACACCATGAAACTTAAGGAGATGGATATTGACGAACTCATAAACGGCGTTGTGAACACCTTTAAGCTCAAGGTTGAGAATATAGGCGGCACAATTGACACCCGCTTTGAGACCGAGGATCCGTTTGCCATGGCCGATGAGATGCACTTTACCAATGTCATATTCAACCTGATGGACAATGCCGTAAAGTACAAGCGTTCCGATGTTCCGTTGCACCTGGAGGTACGCACCTGGAATGAATCGGGCAAACTTATGATCTCCATTGCCGATAACGGAATAGGAATCAAGAAAGACGACATTAAAAAGATATTTGACAAGTTCTACCGCGTTCATACCGGAAACCGTCATGATGTTAAGGGATTCGGTCTGGGCCTGGCATATGTCAAGAAAGTGATACTCAACCACAACGGTAACATTAAGGCCGAAAGTGAGTTGGGCAGCGGAACCAAGTTTATTATTACATTACCCCAAAATAACGATTAACTATTATGGAAGAGAAACTGAACATCCTGCTTTGTGAGGACGATGAGAATCTGGGTATGCTCCTGCGTGAATATCTGCAGGCAAAGGGTTATAATGCAGAACTCTGTCCTGACGGAGAGGCCGGTTACAAGGCTTTCATTAAGGGCAAGTATGACATCTGCGTCTTTGACGTAATGATGCCCAAGAAGGACGGCTTTACTCTCGCTAAGGAAGTACGCGCTGTGAACGCCGAAGTTCCTATTATGTTCCTGACCGCCAAGAATCTTAAGGACGATGTCTTTGAGGGATTCAAGATTGGTGCCGATGATTACATTACCAAACCTTTCAGCATGGAGGAGCTCACTCTTCGCATGGAGGCCATCTTGAGGCGTATCCGTGGCAAGAAGAACCGTGAGGTTACCGTATTCCAGATTGGCAAGTTTACTTTTGATTCCAAAAAGCAGATTCTTGCCATTGGCGAAAAGTCAACCAAGCTTACCACTAAGGAGTCCGAGCTGCTGGCTCTGCTTTGCGCTCACCAGAATGAGATACTTCAGCGTGATTTTGCGCTCAAGTCAATCTGGATTGATGACAACTACTTTAACGCTCGCAGTATGGATGTTTACATCACCAAGCTCCGTAAGCATCTTAAGGATGATCCCTCAGTTGAAATTATCAACATTCACGGTAAGGGCTATAAGCTCATTGCTCCCGAGGTTGAGTAATTCTCGCGCATACGCGTATATAAAAGAGGTGGGGCCTTTTAGCCCCACCTCTTTTTTATATACCTCTTTTATATACGCCAGCGAGTGTTCGGGGACGGTTCTTTCTTGTGCTCCTTCAGGGGCACAAAAAGAACCGTCCCCTTTGTGCCCCAATCAGTTAGGAAAATTAACAAAAAAACTGAGAAAATATTTGCCCAATTGTTTGGTAGGAAAGAGCGGAAGCACTACCTTTGCATCCGCTTTCCGAAAGGAACAGCGCCAAAAGGCGATCTTTGAAGAGATTTCATACAGACAAGTAGTACGACGGGCTACTCTATTTATAGGGTATGTCCAAGGGTAATACGAACCGTCAAATTCACTTTTAAGGAAGAGAAAAGAAGAAACGGACCTGAGCAAAAAAAGACAAACTGGTAGGCCCATGATGATGCGTGCTTAGATGCACGTTTTTTTATGCGCCTACTCAAAATACGGTAAAATTTACAAAGAAGAGTTTGATCCTGGCTCAGGATGAACGCTAGCTACAGGCTTAACACATGCAAGTCGAGCGGAATGCCTTCGGGCATTTAGCGGCAGACGGGTGAGTAACACGTATCCAACCTTTCCCTTACTCGGGTATAGCCTCGGGAAACTGAGAGTAATCCCCGATGCAGTGTACGAACAGCATTATTTGCACACTAAAGATTTATCGGTAAGGGGTGGGGATGCGTTCCATTAGGTAGTAGGCGGGGTAACGGCCCACCTAGCCGATGATGGATAGGGGTTCTGAGAGGAAGGTCCCCCACATTGGAACTGCGACACGGTCCAAACTCCTACGGGAGGCAGCAGTGAGGAATATTGGTCAATGGTCGAAGGACTGAACCAGCCAAGTAGCGTGCAGGATGACGGCCCTATGGGTTGTAAACTGCTTTTGTGCGGGAATAACGGTCTCCACGTGTGGAGATGTGCATGTACCGTACGAATAAGGATCGGCTAACTCCGTGCCAGCAGCCGCGGTAATACGGAGGATCCGAGCGTTATCCGGATTTATTGGGTTTAAAGGGAGCGTAGGCGGAGGATCAAGTCAGCTGTGAAATGTAGTCGCTCAACGTCTGCACTGCAGTTGAAACTGGTTCCCTTGAGTGCGTAAGAGGCAGGCGGAATTCGTCGTGTAGCGGTGAAATGCTTAGATATGACGAAGAACTCCGATCGCGAAGGCAGCTTGCCGGGCCGCAACTGACGCTGAAGCTCGAAGGTGCGGGTATCGAACAGGATTAGATACCCTGGTAGTCCGCACAGTAAACGATGGATACTCGCTGTCGGCGATATACGGTCGGTGGCCAAGCGAAAGCGTTAAGTATCCCACCTGGGGAGTACGCCGGCAACGGTGAAACTCAAAGGAATTGACGGGGGCCCGCACAAGCGGAGGAACATGTGGTTTAATTCGATGATACGCGAGGAACCTTACCCGGGCTTGAATTGCTA
>Ga0310695_10006591_pt1 | contig 19084 bp, 17 predicted proteins | sample RumenRJG_04DNA_FD_203882 | JGI IMG/M metagenome (GOLD analysis project Ga0310695, IMG submission 203882) | Bovine rumen microbial communities from Lethbridge, Alberta, Canada - RJG_04 (v2) (version 2) | ecosystem: Host-associated > Mammals > Digestive system > Stomach > Rumen | place: Canada...
GTCAGGTTCAGCAGAATCCTATCGTCCTTGATCACGCAATCAAGGCGGACCGGGAACTCGCAATCCAGGATATCATCGAACGACTCCAGGGCGATCGAGTTCCTGATGCACGGGATGTTGCCATTGGTATCCGGGATGATCTCGAAGCGCGCTCCGTTGAAGCTCCTGTACACGGTGTACCTCGCGGCGGTTAGCCTGGGGGAGTAGATCGTATCGTCGCCGATGGCCACGAATCCGGAGAGCTCCGGAACGAACTGCTCCTGTGATTCCGAGGTCTCGATGACGTCTGCGGACTCTTCATCAGACGCGTCATCTGCCGATTCCTGGATGGTGGTTTGCGGCTCGGACAGATCCACGAGGGGCCCGTTCTTGTCTTCGACTTTATAGATCGGATTGGCGATGTAGAAGTGATTATTCGCCGTATACTTCTTGACAAGATTGCAATACCATGCATCGCCGAACTGAGGTCTAATCCCGGAATTTAAGTCCATATAGACCTGGTGGTAATCATCAGCGATACCGCAGATGCCTTTGGAATTGACCTTGTTGAAACGGATCAGATACTGCTCATCCGGATACTGGTCGAGGAAACACATTCGGGCCACCCCCAGATCCTTGGGCTGCATCTTGATCACCGGCTCATCATCAAGGATGGTGACCGAATCCGCCTGGTCCTTGAGGGAATAGCTGAGATTCCTGTAGAATGATGTGACGTTGACCCTTACGCTTAGGGACCGCAGCTCCTTGACCAATACTCCGAAATCCCCGTCGCCGGTGATGAGCTCGACCACATCGCACTTGCCCAGCAGAGCGTACCTCTGAGCGACCAGAGCGATCTCGATATCCACGCCCTCCTGCTTGCCCTTGTTGTTGGAAGCCTCGACGAGATCGAGGGAGAAGCCGCAATTCCAGAGATAATTGTGGAATGACTTGCAGACATCCTTCCCCTGGTCGTCGTATTGAACTCCATCGACGGCAACGGCTTTGACGCACCTGCCGTTTCCGACCACGTCAGAGAGTAGCTTGGAGTAGTCGACTGTGGTATTCGTATAATCGGTGCTCTGCCTATAAGTGACGTTCCTGACGTCGAGGATGACGAGCACTGAGTCGTTCGCTGTGTTGGGACACAGGTTGTTTCTATTCCTGACATCGAGACTGTCGTCTAATCTATTCATTTTCGAAACCTCTTTTGATCGATAATTGAGCCTTTTTGACACTTGGACTTTCATTTCCTCTGTTTGAATTCGCACATCCCGGTGGTCTCATCCTTGATGGGAGACATTGAGGGGTACCCGTCGGAATCGAAGGAACCGTCGAAACCCAACCGGCAGATCTCGTAATACAGGGGTGCGGAGAACAGGACGTCATCGATGATGAAATAATTCCATGACTCCGTATCTGTGTAGCTCTTGAGGAAGATGTAGTCGGAATCCAGTTTCGCGTAAAGGTATAAGCGATACTCGGAATCCTCGCAGTGATCACCGTTGTAGATGACCATACACTTCTTATCCTCGAAGAAGCACTTGCTTTGAATCTTGTACAGTTTCTTGCTAGGAGAAGGCAGCACCTTGGTCTGCTCGTAGGATGCGAGCTCCTTGGACAGGACTTCGATCCTGGCCTGAATATCCCTATACTGAATAGTGAGGGAATAGCTCTCGTTTTTGATATTACGGAGATTTTCAGTCAGATGCAAGGCTTCTCTGGAATCCACATCGGCAGCCTTCAACGCAACAAGACGAGACTCTTGTTCTGCGGAGATTGCCATCAACTCTTCCAGACGTTTGCTGATCTCTGCCGCCTGATTTCTTAAAGCAAGGATTTCCTCTTTCAATTTGAGTTTAACCTGCAGGACGGTGGTAGAGTCAGAATCAGATATCATTTTGTCGAAATACGCAACAACCTCTTGGGGAATCTGATCCTTATCGCCCCTATCGTAAACTTCCATGTATTTGTACACTGTAGGACGGGACAAATTCAGATCCTCTGCAACCTTCGTCACGCTTGAGTTCATCTTGACCCAATCTGCGATTTTGACTTGTTCGTTGTTGCTCACAGCTTTCACCATAGTTCGGGAGTCATTAACAGTATAAATAATTTTCTATGTAATTTACTTTTTACAATAACTGTAATCGTAAATAAGCGTAAAATTGAGGGGATAATTGTAAAACTAATGGGATGAAAAGATATGCCTACAGCTACAGGCATAGTTGAAGAAATAAGTAATTGGAATCTGAGTAGAGAATTATCTCGCAGATGAACTAACGGCCGATATAAATGTGAATTCGGTACTTTCGTGCAATATTGTTTCTCTGAGTTTTGATTTATCATGGTTAGAAATCTTTGGCTTTGATGGCGAATTTCTGTCCTTCCAACACAATTTCGTATTGGTTGCCTTCAATCATATCTGCTGTCAAGGTCTGACAGACTGTAGAGGAACGTAGGCCCTTCTTATCAACCTGGGTTATAGTGAAATCCTGCTTGCCAGGCCTAAGCCATATCGTCAGATAGTCTCCTTTTTTCGCCTTTATTACCAATTTACCTTTGAAGGACAATTCATAGCGAACAAAATTGCCCCCCGTCTCAAGAGTTTTATTGGGAAGTTTCAACATAATCTGAATGTCAAGGTTGTTGTCTTTTCCGCCTTTTACAAGGGTAAGATCTCCAGTACCTGTGGATATCCTGAGTGAATTGACTTCTCCTGCATCAAAATCGTCTATGATACTGAATATGTTGCTCAGACCACCGAGAAGCATGCAATTGCAATCAACTCTGATGGTGTGATTTTCAGGTGTTACTAGAAGAGGTATGGTGGTATTGCCTCCCTTCACCGCCGCGACCTCAATGCCATCTATTTTTACGGTGGTCTCCAGTATCATGGGGGGAGATGTACGATTGGGAATGACAAAATTCACCCTCACCAATTTAAATGCCTTATAGTCATTAAAAGAGAATATGTTAAATGAACGTGAACAGGCACCTGCCTGATCGACGAATTCTTTTTCTTTTTCGGGGTTGGCCCTGCTGCATATGGCCATGATATAGTACACATCAGAAACACTGTTGTCAAGCAATCTCGCTTTCTCGATATACTCCCTACTTTTAGCAATATTGCCTTTAAAGAGGGCCTCTTTAGCAAGTTCAATGCTACTTTTTACAGCAGTATCATTGTTGATGTTTATGTTGGCGGTTAAAACGTCATCTCTGATTATTTTACTACCACAATAGTTGCAAAAACCGATCTGACGATCGATATCAAATTGAATATCCCCTGCACAATGGGGACATTTTAGAGCAATAAAACTCATGCAACCAAGGAGTGTTTACCAACTAAATAATTTATCTACACGCTAGTTTTGAGAAACCCTCGATTGAAACCGTTTCTTGACCCTTTTATTGGATGCTATGCAGACGAACCTATGCGCAGAGTCGTTCGTTCTGATTCTATTAAGGACACCCTCGGGAAGTTCTCGGAAAGGCTCCCGAAGGACTGTTGGATAGGGTCATAGGGGAGACAGCTGATCTGCGGACCGGGCATCGTTATGGCGGTCGACAGCATCGGATTCTCGGAATCGAACGTCTCAAGGCATTTCGTGAAGGGCTGAGGTACTTCGGCACGAGGAACGTGTCGTTAGAGATTTTGTGAGGGCGATGTTTGCCGCTGCATCGGAGAGGTACAACATGGCCGAATACGGCATGCATGCGCGCTATTCGCATCGGTTTTCTGTCCGGGGAAGTCATCAGTCGCTCCCGATGGCCGTCCTGCTGTGCCCCGTGTGCGAGGGTATAATCAGGCAGCTGGAGGACGAGTTGGTATCCTATGCGGACGATATCGCGGATGATCTGCGGAACGGCGACTAACATCGCTAACAGCCCACGGTTGATATCCCATAATCGCCATCCATGAATCATGATGACGAAGGAAGAGTTCGAGAGGTTGTTCAGGAAGTGCTACAACCCCTCCATCACGGATTTCGAGAAGGAGAACGGAGAATCGTGGAACGACATCGACCCGGACTTCGCCGAGAAGTGCAACTATATAGGCGAGGATCCCGAGCGATTCGGCTCAATTAAATACCGCACGCCCATGGGCAACCATGCCCTACTGCAACGGCTGCGGAGAATGGAATCCCGAGGGGAGCACCTACTGCAGCGGGTGCGGCCGCGCCCTGGCCGATCCCGCGAAGAAGTACAGCTTCCCCAGCGGAGGATCCGATGCCGGCACAGCCGTCACCGTCAGGGACGAGCCCTCCACGGCCGAGGCGGCCGTGAGGAGGTACAGGATCGCCGGCATCGCCCTGCTCGCCATCGGCATCCTCCTGGCGGTCTACGGCACCTTCTTCCAGCAGCTGTCCGTGGAGTCCATGGACTTCGACCACGACCTCCCGTTCGGCCGTGCCACGATCTTCGACCTCCTGTCCGGAGGGGCCAAGGGATTCGGGGCGGTTCCCGGCATCGTCCTGATGGCGTTCTCCGTGGGCGGGATCATATGCAGCGCGATGGGCCTCCTGCATTCGACGGCGGCCAGGATCGGCGGCCTGATGATCGCCATCGGCATGTTCATGACGTTCATGGTCAGTTACCCAATCGAGGCCCCGGAGGGAACGGTCTACGTGGACGTCTTCATCGGCATGTTCCCCCACAGCCTGGTGATGATGGGCTCCCTCGCGCTGGTGCTGGTATCCGCCCAGGCCGCCAGCGTCGCGGAGAGGCTCAAGGGTAGCCCGGGGCTGCTGCGCCGAGCGGGCTGCAAAGGATTATCCCGTCGGCAGCCAATCCATGCGATTATGCCATCATTTTCCTGTCCCAACTGCGGCGCCGAGATCGGGTCCCCCGACGGGGGGAGGCCCAACTTCTGCATGTGCTGCGGCTTCAGGCTGGCCGCCGGCGACGGCTCGTACGCAAAGCCCCAGAGCAGCGGGAACGCCCTCTACGACAGGGTCCGCGCCGCGGTGATCGGCGGGACCCTGGTGGATTACCGCTCGGAATCCTACGACAGGGAGGCCGCCATAGACGCCTTCAACAGGATGGCGAGGCCGGAGTCCCTCGGCACCAACGATCAGATATCCGCCCATTTCGCCAACGCCTGCGCCGTCGCCGCCATGGTGATAGCCAACGACCCGGACCCGTATCTCGTCCTGGGCATGACGGGGACCCTGGAGAACCTGTCGACGAAGCTGCTCACCGACAGGGGCATGCGGAGGTCCGAAGGGTCCGTGGATAAGAAGTGCCGGGACATCAGGTCCTACGGCCGCAACGTGTCCTCACTGCATGGGATGCTCAAGGGCAGGAGCGTCGCCGAGAACCGTTCCATGGCCGATGCGGCCAGGATGCGCCTGGCCGGCGATCCAGCATGGCAATCCGCCGCATCGAGGGCCGCGGATGCGCTCATGGACACGAGCGAGCCCGACCAGAAGTCCTCCATCCTGTTCGGGAAGCACGTGGTCTGCAAGGGCGCCAAGGCCTTCGAGGAGTACGTCAGGGTGCTGTGCGGGCGACCCCTCCCTGGATAACCCGTTTATATCCAACATGCCATCCGCAAGCATGACTGGCTTCGCCGAGCGTCTGGATTCCTTCTTCCGCATCACCGAGAGGGGTTCCGACGTCCGGACGGAGCTCAAGGGAGGCCTCATCACCTTCCTTGCGATGTTTTACATCCTCGCCGCCAACCCTGGCATAATCTCCGCGTCCATAGGCATGGAGTACTACGGGCAGCTGGTCGCCGCCACCGCCCTCTCCGCGTGCATCGCATGCATCCTCATGGGAATCTATGCGAGATTCCCGGTGGCATTGGCCCCCGGGATGGGCATCAACGCGTTCATCTCCTTCACCATCGTCGGCGCCATGGGCTTCACCTACGAGCAGGCCCTGGCCGCCGTGTTCATCTCCGGAATCCTGTTCCTGCTCCTGACGGTCACCGGGCTCAGGGGCAGGATCATAGAGTCCATCCCCCCGGTGCTCAAGTTCTCCATCTCCGCCGGCATAGGCTTCTTCATCATCGTGGTCGCGCTGTTCAACGCCGGGATCATCGTCCACGGGGACGGTTCCGCCCTGACCATGGGCGACCTGGCGTCCCCGGGCGTGCTGCTGGCCATCTTCAGCATAGTGGTGACCCTGATCCTGTGGCTCAAGGGCAAGTGGAGCGCCGTCCTGGTCGGCGCCCTGGCCGCCGTGGCCGTGGGCTACGCCGGGGGCCAGCTGCTGGGCTGGGACACCGCCGTGAACGGCGTGAGCCTCATCCCCGGGGTGGGCACCGCCGCCGTGGGGGACGTGATGACGCTGCCGGACTTCGGGCTCTTCGGGGACATGTTCACCGGCCTGTCCGGGTTCGGGTTCGGGATGCTCCCTGCCTTCGCCGCCTCCATAATCTCCCTGCTGGTGGTCGACGTGTTCGACACCACCGGCACGCTGGTCGCCGTGGGTGGCCAGGCGGGGATGATCAGGGAGGACGGGAGCATCGACGGAGGGGACCGCGCGATGCAGGCAGACGCCGCATCCTCCCTCGTGGGCGCCGTGGCTGGAACCACCACCGTAACCTCCTTCATAGAGTCCAACGTGGGCATCGCCGCGGGCGCTAGGACCGGCCTGATGGCCGTGACCGTCGGCGCCCTGTTCGGCCTGGCACTGTTCCTCACGCCGCTCCTTTCCGTGATAACCTCCGCGTGCATCGCGGGCGCCCTGGTGCTGGTGGGCCTCCTGATGGCCTCGGCGGTGAGGGAGATCGACTGGTCCCGCCTGGAGAACTCCATCGCCGCGGCCCTCACCGTGTTCATGACCGGCCTGTCCGGGTCCATCACAGACGGCATAGCCATGGGCTTCCTGGGATACATCCTGGTGATGTGGGTCTCCGGCAGGCGCTCCGAGGTGTCCATCACCGTGAGGGTCCTGGGGTGGGTGTTCCTGGGGTACTTCCTGCTCAATTACTGGATCATACCCAAGCTGCGAATCCGCGGCCGGATTGCGCATGTTGGCGGTAATTCTTGCCGATTCGAAATCCGCTTATCCCCACCATACGATTTCTTTCCATGGCCGCGTTCGAGCAGCGCTTGGATTCCTTCTTCCATATCACCGAGAGGGGCTCCACGGTCCGCACGGAGCCCCAGGGCGGGGACGGCCCCGGTCATCTGGTCGCAGCCGGCATCGTGGCCGTTCTGGCCATCGTTACCGTCGCGTTCCTCGTGGCAAGGTCCAGGAGGGCCTGAAACCCATTTACGAAACAGGGGGCGTTAGCCCCCGTCCCTTCCGTTCTCATCCCGCTCCGATCGACGCCTTTGACGTCTCATGCGGGGAATCCTGGCACTTCATGCGGCCCGCGGGCATCCGGATCCATTCTCGAACGATGTTACCCTACCAATACCCTACCAATACCTTACCAAATTGGTAGGGTAATTCTAGACGGTCATCCGAACAATCGAAATGGATGTGGATGGCTAATCACGAGCCGCGATCTTAGCCTGGGATCTTCACATCTTGATTTTCCCGTGAAACAGCCAGCAGATCGAGAACGGCAATATCCCCCAGAGAATTGGATTGATAGAAGGGGATGAGTGCTCCCGTCGGGATTTGAACCCGAGTCGAAGCCTCGAGAGGGCTTCATGATTGGCCGCTACACCACAGGAGCAACAAGGCTCAACATATCGATGTTGTTTATAATGGTTTCCACGGCCCGACTGTAGCTACCAGTCATGGTGGGTGTGTGCAGTACCGTGACACGACATATTGAGGGCATCACGGGGTGGATCGCTGCTTTAATCTTGCATCTGCGAGAAGAGCGGGGAATTTCACTGCCATCTCGTAAGCTTCTTCAGCTAATGCCTCATCGGCTTCGAAAGGAGTATCCGCAGGATATCTGGATGTCACAGCATACCTGTTGAGTACCTGAGCATATTTCCTGGCCTGGGTTATTTCAGGGGTTTTCTCGAAATCCGACAACAAGACGACAATGTCATGCACGAATTCGAAATCCCCTCCAAGTTCCAGGATTTTAGCTTTTACTACCTTTTCAGCGTATTGCTGTGCATGGTAGCATACCACGTTGTAGGGGCTGTATCCATATGGAGCTAAGCGCTGCATGGCTACCATATCGTCATCGGCCCGCTTCAGCCATTCGCGATAATCGGACCGAACCAAAGACAGGCCTCCCGCTATTTAGGATATGGCTGGTGAAGGATCTGGAATCCTCACGGAAAGTTTGGAATTCCTTGGGTGTCAGGACTATGAGATCTACGGACGTGTCCACATCAAGGGCATCGAGGATATCCATTCCACGGCTGATCGGCTTATCGTCGGTTTCCATCACCAAGAGGATGTCGATATCGCTGCCGTATTTCGCTGTTCCATTGGCTGCAGATCCAAAAAGGAAGATGAGATCCGGGGTGCATAAATTGAGGATGGTATCAACTACCCGATCTATCATCGAATAATCAAAACCGCGTTGCTCCATTTCCTGCACATGCTCGGTATGGGTCTCGTCTCTATAAACAATGTTTGTAGAGCGAGTATAAAAAGTCGGCTGAACTCGGGCCTCTTTGCCGGGAGCCTCTTGTGCTCCATCAGCCTGACCTGCGCCCTTATCTCCGAGACCTTGGCCCTGTCTATGCCGGTCTCCGACGCGATCTCCTGGTCGGACATGCCGTCCTCCATGCCGTAGAGGATCCTGTCCAGGTCCTCGTACATGATGCCCATCTCGGACTCGTCGGTCTGCCCCTCCCACAGCCCCGCGGACGGGGGCTTGGCTATGATCGACTCGGGGATCCCGATCATCCTGGCTATCTGCCTGACCTCGGTCTTGTACATGTTCGCCAGCAGCGTGATGTCGCAGGCCCCGTCCCCGTGCTTGGTGAAGTAGCCCATCATGATCTCGCTCTGGTTGCTGGTGCCCACCACCAGGCGGTTCATCTTCTTGGCGAAGTTGTACAGGACTATCATCCTGCACCTGGCGGAGATGTTGCCCCTCTCCAGGGGGGTCTCCTTGCCGGTGAGCAGCATCGCGGCCAGGGAGTCCACCGCGGGCTGGATGTCCACGACCCTGTAGTCGGTCCCCCAGGAGTCGCTGAGCTCCTTGGTGACCTTGTAGTCCTCCGCGGGGGTCTCCCTGGAGGGCATGAATATGTTCAGGACCTTATCCGCCCCGAGCGCATCGGCGCAGATCTTGGTGACCACGGCGGAGTCGATCCCGCCGCTCAGGCCTATCACGACCCCGTCGGCGTTGGCGTCTGCCACGCTGCGCCTGATGAAGCCCCTGAGGCTCTCCACGTCGTCTGCGGTGATGTTGGGTATGGTCGTCCCGGACATGCTGACAGTATCGCCGAGGACACGGTTAAAGGTTTATGCTCCGTCGGCCTCGGCCGGCAATCTCGGGACACCAGCGGGCTATTCCGGGGATACAGGCCCTCCAATCCTCTTTGGCATGTCCTCTTTAAATGTGGAGGGGGTCGATATCCGGCAATCATGATGGTCTTCGTGCTGGGGGTCGTCGTGTGCCCCATAACCAGCGGAGATACCGCCATCAGGGCGATCAGATTGATGATACAGGACGACAGAGGATACGATTCCAAGGACAAGCGCATCGCGATCGGCATAACGCTCGTAGCGGCTTTCATCATGATCGCGCTGTGCCTGCTGGACTTCCAATCATTGTGGTATTACATGTCATGGCTGAACCAGACCCTGGCGTGCTTCACGCTCTGGACCTGCACCGCTTTCCTGCTGAAGGCGACCAAGAGGAGGATCTACTCCCTAGTCACGGCCATCCCTGCGATGTTCATGACCCTCGTGGTATCGTCGTTCATCATGAATTGGAGCCGGGGATTCAATCTGGATTACGAGATTTCCATGGCAATTGGGGCCATCGTGACGATAGTTCTCGCATTCTTCTATCTCAGGGCATATCTGTCGGCGGAACCCGTCAAGGAGCATTATAGCGGTCAACGATCGGAAGAGGAGAAGGGACCCGGATTACCGACCTCAGCTCTCCCCGTCCCTCACGGCTGCGGACAGCACGGCTATGACCAGCCCCATGCCGGCGCACACGAAGGCGCAGGGGACGAAACCCTCGATGAACAGATCCGGGGGCACGTCCTGTATGTCTATGCCGCCGGTCCCCGAGAATACCGTGAAGAGCATGGCGATCAGGGCGGTCCCGACGGTCCCGCCGATGTAGTACGCCTCGTTCATCAGCGCGGAGGCCATGTCCTTCTCCTCCCCGGAGTGCTCCACCAGCCTGGACCCCATGGGCCCCCCGCAGAAGGCCCATCCCAGGCCCATCACGAACATGAGGAAGCACATCAGCGGGATCGTGATGTCCCCTCCGATGATCCCGAACCCGACGAACGACGAGAAGACGATCACCCCGGTGGCCACGCAGAACATCCTCCTGCCGGTCCTGTCGGACCATCTGGCTATCGGCATCCCGAGCAACGCGGTGACGGCAGCGGATATCAGCATGACGGAGCCCACGACGGTGGCCGTCTCCCCCATGTACACCTGCCCCAGGAACGGCAGCAGGTACAGCATGCCCATGTAGGACATGTTGGTGAGCATCAGGCACAGGAATATGGACGAGAAGTCCAGACGCTTGAACATCCTGATGTCCAGCAGGGGGTGCTCCCTGGTCCTCTCGAAGAATATGAAAGACGCCATCCCGACCAGGAACACGATCGCGGATGCGACGGTGATCGCCCTCTTCTCCGGATACGATGCCATCTCGAGGGCCAGCGTGCCCGCTGCTATGGAGATGAACAGCAGCCCCGCCCCCGCCCAGTCCACCTCCCTCAGGGGGCCCAGGGCCCTCTTCGGCGCGGCGTACAGCAGGATGGGGAAGAAGACCAGTCCTATGGGCACGTTGATCAGGAAAATCCAGTGCCAGCTCGCCAGATCGACTATGAATCCGCCCACAGCGGGGCCCAGGGCGAACCCGGCGGAGGCGCCGATGGTCAGCACGGCCATGCCGAATCCCAGCTTCTGCGGGGGCAGGTGCTCGGTGCAGCATATGGGCCCGGCGGCGCCCATCATGGCCGCCCCCAGCCCCTGGACCCCCCTGGCGACCAGCAGGACATCCATGGACTGGGACAGGCCGCAGACCAGCGACGATGCGGTGAATATGGCGATCCCCCAGGCCAGGATCCTCCTGACGCCGCCCTTGGCGGCCAGCCTGGCGAAGGCCACCAGCGTCCCGGCCAGGACCATGAAGTAGATGATGGCGACCCACGCAACGGTGGCGGTGTCCACCCCGAAGTGCTCGCCTATGTCCGGCAGCGCAACGTTCACGATGCTGCCGTCCAGGCCGTCCATGAACGTCACCGCGAATACCACCGCCATGAGGGCGGCTGTGCGGCGGGGGTCCAGGAGGTCGGCCATGCATCCCGCATCGTCCAACGGATATATCTGATGCGCGGAGTTTTTAAGCGGCCCGCCCCCTACTAACCGTATGAACGCCAGGATAGGCCTCTGCCAGATGCCCGCGGCCCCTACCCCGGAGGCGAACCTCGGAACCGTCAGGAAGATACTCGCCAGGGACGAGGCGGATGTGCACATCTTCCCCGAGATGTTCCTCACGGGCTACGGGTACCCCCTCGAGGGGAAGGACATGAGGGTGGAGCTCGCCATGGGCGAGATATCGAAGATCTGCGAGAGGGAGGACAGGGCCGTTGCCATCGGCATGCCCAGGTTCTCGCCCGACGGGAGGGTCTACAACAGCCTGGCGTTCGTGTCCCCGGATGTCACCGTCTGCTACGACAAGGCACATCTGGCACAGTTCGGGCCGTACGCCGAGCCGGAGTTCACCGCGGGGAGCGGCCCTGCCATGGCGGAGTACCACGGCATCAGGTTCGGGCTGTCCGTCTGCTACGACGTCTTCTTCCCGGAGATCCTGCACGGGAACTCCCTGAGGGGGGCGGACGTCAACATCTGCGTGGCGGCGTCGGCAGCGGGTTCCAAGCCCTACTTCGACAGGGTGGCTGCCGCCAGGGCGCTGGAGAACGTCACCTACTTCGCGTTCGTCAACAACATCGGCCCCCTGTCGGGGCTGATGATGCACGGGTGCTCCAGGGCCTACGGCCCGCTGGGCGACATCGTCGCCGACTGCGGCACCAAGCTCAGGGAGGCCGTGTTCGAGTTCGACCCCGCCGAGCTGGCCAGGGCCAGGAAGGTCAGGCACCACTTGGACGACTTCAGGAAGGACATCGCCTGGCTGCCCGAGCGATCGGCCCATCAGGCCCGATTCTCTGAGGCGGCGGTACAGTGTCGCCCTGCTGATGCCCAGGATGTCCGCCATCTCCCCCGCAGTATATCTCCCCGAGTCGATGTCCAGCTTGACCTTGCGGAGGGTCTCGATGCCGATTTCCTTCCGCTTCCTGCCCACGCAGGGCGGGTCCGGCTTCTTCGGATTCTTCGCCTTGTCTGACAGGAGCACCAGCCTCAGCATCCTCCCGACGGCCACGGCCTCTTCGTGATCTAGCTTCCTGCCGGAGACGGACACCTCGGCCCCGGACCCCAGGGCCCTCAGCATGTCCCTGCACAGGGCGACGGCGTCCCGCCTTATGCCGTCCTCGAAATCGCGGCTCTGGGGCTCCTCATAGCGGATGACGTACAGCCTGTCCCCGGAGTATATCATGTTGGTGCGTATCAGCCACTCCAGGCGGTCGTAGTGGTCCAGCCCCACGCTCCTGAGCTCGTCCCAGAGGCCGATGCGGTTCCTCGGGGGGCTCCTCTCTGTCATGAACACGGGCTGCATGTTGCGCCTGACGTACCTCTCGCGGCGGAGGTCCAGGTCGAGGCCGGGAATCCCGCCGACCTGCACCATGGGGAGGATGTCCATCACCCGGTAGTCCGGGGTGAACACGTACTCGTACTCCCCGTCCTCCCATTCAGTGTAGTCCAGCCGGCATATGCGGTACTGGATTCCGAGCTCGTCATCCCAGCAGATGAGGGCGGAGTTGGTCACCGATCTCATGGTCGCAGCCTCTCGTAGGCAGGTTCCAGCATGAGGGCGAAGCGGGATTCTATCATATGCCTGTAGAACCGCTTATGGACCTCCGAGATGCATTCCACCCCGTCGATCACGGCGGAGATGCGGTCGATGTCGTACCTCGGCACCATCCTCTCCAGAGCCCTGTTGCATTCCTCGAACTCCATGCTTGATATGACCTCGTGATAGGAACTCTTCCTCCCGTTCAGCTTGATCTGTGAGGTGGGGAACTTGAACACGTGCTCCTCGGTAAGCTTCCTGGAACCCATTATTTGGGTCATCATATCCTCGTCAATCATCTGCGGGAACAGGCAGGAGCCGTTGTCGAACACGGGCGCGAGCTCGTAGCGGCCGCTCTCCTTGATGAATCCCCAGTTGGAACCGTGGCGGTCGAAGTTCCCAAGGAGGGCGTCCACTATGTACATGTTCCAGAATGCGTCGGTCGTCGATTGGACGTCGGTGAGCTTCGTGTAGAATCCGAGCATCTCCATGACGTCCTCATAGGTGTACTGGAACTGCTCCTTGTCATGCTCCAGGGTGCTCTCGCCCACGTCGTTGAACGGGACGAACATGCATCCGTCGCGGACGAAATCCCTGCAGGCTACCACCTGCTCGCCGTGGAATGTGCCAAGTTCGGTGTTCTGTGAGCGGATGCCGAACAGCTCGAACACCCTGGACCCTATATGCTCTGATACGTGGTTGAACCTGTATCCTATGGAATCCTTCGTCTGGAACTTGAGGATCCACGGCTCGCCCTTGTACACGATACCTGTCTTCCTCTCGGAACCGGAATAGTACCTCTTGCTGAGCGGGCATCCTGAGAAATCCATGGCATCAGTATATTCTCAAAATATATAACAATTTTGAGAATAATTAAATGATATATTGGATACCACGGGAGCGCCCCACAGGAGGGTTGGCCCCGCCCCCCATAAGATGCGATCCCCGACATGGAACGATACCGAACTGTTTTTATATCGTGATAAGTTCCCCGACATTGAGCCGAGATAGTCCAGCCCGGTAAGGCGCGAGCCTGGAAAGCTCGTGGGAACTTTCCCTCGGGAGTTCAAATCTCCCTCTCGGCGCCATCCCTCATTCTGATCCCCCTCATCATGTGCCTCTGCGGAAGCCTCACAGCCATTCGGAGAGGTCCTCGGACACCACATCGCCAACGCGGGAGACGATCTCCGCGGCCTGGCCCCTGGGTATGTTCATCTCCGATGCGAGGGCGAGCAGATCCTTCTCTCCTGGCAGGGGGTTCCCGAGGCAGGTCATGTGATGCTCCCTCATGTTCGGCGTCCTCGTCAGGTCGTACGCTGGGGACAGGACGTACCTGCCCTCATCCGGCAGGTACAGGTAGGAGAAATTGCCCGGGTGGTCGTCGAAGTTCTTCGCCAGAACGTTGAAGCAGGACAGGCGGAACGCCTTCACGACCTCCGCTTGGGAGCGGGTGACGTACCTGGTCGCCTGGAGGAAGGACAGGTAGTCCAGCAGGGGCAGGTCCGTAGGCACTTCCAGGAGGCCTGACAGCGATATCATGTGGATCCCCTTCCTCGCGTCCCTGTCGAACCTCTTGGAGGCGAAGTATCCGTCGCACATCTCCGAATCCAGCAGGCGGTGCTCTGGCACGTCGATGCCGCATCTCGCCGCGGCTTCGCTGTATTCGAACTCCATCCTGCCGATGGACCCCGGGTCGTGGCGCTCGCGGAACTTGACGATCCATTCCTCCCCGCCGATGGCGGCGTTCACCTTGGGCCTGGCGCCGCCGGTGGATCCCGCCCTCCTGAAGATGTCGTCCATGTCGGCCGGTCCTTCCTCCATGATGGATATGCACTCCGCGCACAGCTCATCGGGGTCCGATAGCTGGGGCGTCTCCCAGTCGCATCCCGTGGGCTCGTAGCGCAGCGCCCCCTTGGCGTCCCTGCCGGTGTAGGACAGCCTCTCCAGCGGACCCAGGCCCCTGTAGTCCATGCCCCTCCTCGCGAGGGCCTTCACCGCGGTCAGCATCCCCCATCCGCCTGGGAGGGAATCGGCGAACACGCCCGGCAGACCGTTGAAGTAGTTCGCCCTGCCCTTGAAGAGGCGGTCATCCAGCGGCAGGGAGCGGGGGGATATGGAGAACCCGTCCCTCAGCCACTCCCTGCTGTAGGCGAAATAGACGACGCCGGAGCTCTGCCTGAGGCGGCCGACCTCGTCCCCGCCGAGCATCACGCGGAGGTCCATGTCATCCCCTCAGGTCATCCGCGGTAAGGGCCGGAGCGGAGAAGAGGTCGTCCAGCTGGTCGTCGCACCCTACCGCCATCGAGAGCATCCACAGGCTCTCTAGTGAGATCATGCCGGTGCGCTCGAAGCGCTTCACGGTCCCGTACGGGACACCGCTCCTGTCGGACAGCTGCAGCTGGGTCAGGCCGGCCTTCTTGCGGTATGCCTTGAATCTCGATGCCAGCCCGACCATCCTCTGGTCCAGGGATTCCTCCTGGAAGATGTCGCTCAGCTCAAGATACGGCTTCATAATAACGGATAATATTTTATCTATTTATAGTTGATTTTTCATAAATAGATAATATATTATCTATAAATTTGGAGTCTTATATGTCCAATGCACGAATCAACTGCATCATCGGGACCATTTGGGCGGGGATCGGATCCCGGAAGGATATTGGGATGCCAGGACGGCGGCGGCCTCCAGTTTTTCGGCAGTACTTCTCGCTCTGGATCACTATGTCCCCGGTCCCGAAGCTTATGAACTTCTCCGGGCAGAAGACCTCCAGCACCGTGAGGCCCTCGTCGGTTATGGAGTACTTCTTCGTCCCGGGGTTCTTGGCGATCCATCCCCTGGACTCCCATTGGCTGATGTACACGCGGTAGTATTGGACTGCCTCGCCCCTCTGCCTGCTGATGTAATCGGCCATCCTGGCCTGGGGGCATGCGTAGCCGCGCTCGGGAACCTCCAGCTCCACGGACGTGCCCTTGATAGCGGCACCCTCGGCCATGGGACCCTTCGCCATCCACACGTTCTGCAGGACCAGGTTCCGGATAACGACGGTGTTGGAGTTCCTGTGGTCGCTCTGGCTTATCACGGAGTAGATCTTGAACGCCTTCAACAGGTTGTCGTCGGGCCTGTCGATGGGGTACTTGTCCACCAAATAGGTCCCGCCGATGGTGCTGCAGCTCCCCACGAGCTTCCCGTCCTTCATGGCGTTCTTCATGAGCTGGTCGTAGTCCGTGGTCCTGCCGTCGTAGCCCTTGCCGACGGTGAAGACCACCACGTCCTTGTACATCATGGAGCAGATCGCGGCCGCAGCGGCGTACTCGTTGGTGCCGCCGGACAGGTTGACGTGCACCAGGGATTTCTTCTGGCCCGCCTCCTCGACGAGGATCTCGTACACCTTGCTCATCATCCTGCGGAAGTTGTAGGTCTCCGCATCGGAATGCTCGATGACCTCGATGCCCGCCTTAGCCAATTCTTCGGCGGTGGCATCGTAGAATCTCTGGTAGAAACGGGCCCTCTCCTCCCTCTTGTCTCCGGGCTTGATGTAGTGGATGAGGTGTATACGGTCCACGTTGTTTTCGATGGCTGGCTCTGTAATCAGCGTGACCTCCCCGACGACGCACGCCACCATCACCTTGTCCCTTGTTATCCCGTTTGCCATGATGCGTTCTCCGATGTTTATTGCATATATTTCATTAGTTAATAATATTGTGTTTATTACAATTTACTGTAATATAAATAGGCTTGCATTGTTCTAGTAATACAAACAAAAGAGGTGTTCGAGATGGAAACCAAGGATAGGATAGGGATATACATCGACATAGACAATATAGAGAGGAGCTTGGCCGAATACAACGACACGGGGCTTCACCTTGACTTCCAGAGGCTCATAGACCTGGTGTCCGAGGGTTGCGACGTTGTCGTTCTGAAGGGATACGGGGGTTACATCCACAACGACAAGGAGCGCATCGGCATCCAGTCCGAGCTCGAGGGGATCGGCGTGGACCTGGTCCTTACCAAGTGTCAGAAGGATATCGAATCCGGCAAGCCGATAGTCCGCCAGAAGGAGGTGGACACCGGGATAACCACCGACGTCTCCTGGGACTTGGCGACCCGCCTCATAGACCGTGCCATCATCATGTCCGGCGACAGGGACATGCGCCCCGCCCTCGTCCGTGCGAAGGATAAGGGGTTCGAGGTGAAGATCCTGGCGGTTGAGAACGCTATCAGCGATGACTGCTACGAGGATTCCGACCTTATGCTCATAGATGATTTTGAGGTCTTCCAGGTTGGTTCCACTGTGGCTGAGGGCCCCGCCGCGGGCATCCCCATAGCAGACCGTCACGAGGAGGTGCGCGTATGAGATCCGCCGATATGCCCAAGGACCTTAGGAACGCCAGGAAGAAATCCAAGAAGGCGAAGGGAGACCAACCGGAGAACGGGAGCGGTCAAAACGGAGAGGGGGCACAGCAGATAGGGATGCGCACCAAGGAACTGAAGGTCGTCCACGACGATGACCTCCAGTGCCTGGTGGGCATCAACGGCACGCACAAGTACAGGATCCTCGGCAAGCTGGCTTCTGCCGAGGAGGTTTGGATCTGCGGAATCCTGCCCTCCAACGGGATGGGCTCATACGAGGCCCTTCCCATGGAGCTCAAGAAGCAGGCGCCCAAGGAGGAGGTTGTGGAAGTCAGCGAGGTGCAGGAGGAAGACGTACCTGTGGCGGAGTCGGTCATCGTGCCTGAGATCCCCATTGAACAGTGCGAGGACCCCCGCATCGCCGAGATGGAAGCGAGGATAGCGGATCTCGAGGCAAAGCTGAAGGAGAAGTCCGATAAGCACAGGGACACCATCCTGAAGTACGGGAGGGCCCAGAAGAGGGTCAACCAGGCCGACAAGATGGCCGACGAGCTGAAGCAGAAGGACATAGCAATCGCCAGTCTGAAGACCCAAGTGCAGAGCCTTGAGAAGAAGATTAACAACAGGGACATCGACAACCTGGAATCCGAGAGGGACCATTATCTGAGCATGCTCGATGAGAAGGATGTCGAGATCGCCAGGCTGAAGGAGGTGCTGGCACTGTATGAGAGCGGTGCCAAGGAGACATCGGTCAAGACTTTCCTCACAGGCTTCACGGGCATACACAGCAATATGCTCGGCGAGGGCCGCTACAGGGTGTATTTCAGCCCTGGGAAGAGGACCCTGAGGTTCGTCCCAGACGATGCGGGGGACGTAGTCTGCCCGGACGGGAACGTGGCCATCCCCGCGATCGGGAGGTTCACGCATTTTGAGAAGATCAGGGCGCTCCAGGCGGTCTCAGAGGACCAGGAAGTCATCATAAGCCTCGCGTGATGCCTGCTCGACAGGCGTGCGGACGGGATCATTGCGGTCTTTGTCATCGCAGCCGTAGCGTCCTATACGGCCAGTTCCAAGAGGTCGTCAATCGTTTTCCGGAGCAGGGGGCGCGAGCCCCCATCCCCATGTTTTCCCAGGACGGGATGCGTCCCATTTCGCGCCCCGCCCGCATCTTTGCGATACGTATTCACCACGAGCTGTCCAGCGATGCCAACTATATATAACGCACAATTGGTTCATAGTCGCAGGAGGAATAGGGCACGTCTGCCGTTTCGGAGCATCATCCTGAATCAAGCCGGAGGGGAGAGGGGAGGGAGCGCTCCCCAATGCGCCTCGTTTGCGCTTCTGCGATAATCATCATGGCGCTGATCGCGGGCATCTTCGCGGTCTCATCGCTACCAGCCGATGCCGACCCCACCGTCGTAGACGTGGGCGAATGCGGAACCGATGTCCATTACACCTATTACAGCGACGGGTTGCTCTCCATCGCCTACATTGGCAGCGGAGAGGGCGCGGCCATGGGGGATTATATCCATGGCAATACACCTTGGAAAAGTCATACGGAAGAGATCACTTCTGTCTCCATCGGCGATAAGGTGACAAGGATCGGCAACAACGCATTCAACGAATGCTCCGGGATAACGGGCACCCTGACCATCCCCGGCTCCGTCACATCCATTGGAAATTATGCATTCGAAGGATGCTCAGGCCTTACATCCATCACCATCCCCGGCTCCGTCACATACATCGGCGATGGCGCATTCGAAGAATGC
>Ga0310695_10006597_pt1 | contig 19063 bp, 17 predicted proteins | sample RumenRJG_04DNA_FD_203882 | JGI IMG/M metagenome (GOLD analysis project Ga0310695, IMG submission 203882) | Bovine rumen microbial communities from Lethbridge, Alberta, Canada - RJG_04 (v2) (version 2) | ecosystem: Host-associated > Mammals > Digestive system > Stomach > Rumen | place: Canada...
TGCCGCCTAAGCCGCCAAACCCGTCCGTTCAAGCCACCGCGAGGTGGCGGGAGTGCGGCGAAAGTCCGCGTCCGCGCCGGAAACAAGCCTTTGATGGGCAGACACTATTTACGCGGGCTTGTATTTTATACCATAAATCACTTACCGATGGCCGAACCTTTTCTAATTGAGACGTGAGACGTGAGACGAGTCATGGGGACGTGAGACGTGAGACGTGAGACGAGTCATGGGGACGTGAGACGTGAGACATGAGACGTGGGACGAGTAGCAGCCAAAGTCTAAAAGTCTCACGTCCCGCTCGTCTCTCGTCTATCGTCTCACGTCCCGGCCTCACAAAAAAAGCTCTTCAGCGTGCTCCGCAAACCATCTTCCGCACGGACGGGCATCGACTCCCACCCGAGGGCGCGCAAGAGCGGCACGTTGTCCACCACGTTGTCTTCCACGAGCTTCCCCAGCCGCTCCGTGTTCAACGGCAAATGCAACACATCCCCCACACGCGCCACAAAGCGCATCAACCCCTTCGGCAACCGCCACAACCGCGCCTTTTTCCCCATCGCCTCGGCAATGAGCGCAATGAGCCGATTCGTACTCACCGCCTCGTCATCACACAGCGCAAAAACCTGGTAGGGCCCGATCACCGAGCGGGCCGCATCATTCCCCTGCTGGTAGGGCCCGATCACCGAGCGGGCCGCATCCCCCCCCCGCTGGTAGGGCCCGATCACCGAGCGGGCCGCATCATTCCCCTGCTGGTAGGGCCCGATCACCGAGCGGGCCGCATCCCCACACAACGCCTCCACCACCGCGCACGCATTCGCGACGCTCGTGAAACTCCGCCTGTTCTCCCACGCCGCGAGCGGCCACGGAATCCCCTTTCGCACCACCTGCACGAGCAGGTTCAAATTCCCCTTGTTGCCGGGACCGTGGATCATGCACGGACGCAACACGCGAATCTCCGTCCGCCCACCGGCCACCCCTTCAAGAAACGTCTCGGCCGCCGCCTTGCTACGCGCGTACGGCGTATCGCCATCAACCGCCTTGATGCTGGAGAAATAGACAAAACGCCCCACCTTCCCGGCACACGCAGCCCACAACTTTTCCGTAAGCCCCACATTGACGGTGAAGTAGCTCTCCGGATCGCTCACCTTTTTCAGGTCGTGCGCCTTTCCCGCAAGGTGCACCACGGCGTCAATCTCGTCCCACGGGATTTGCGCAAGGTCGTCCCAGGTCCAGAACGCAGCGTAGGGGCCGGAAGCGGGCCGCGACAAGCGCGGCCCCTCCCGTTGTGGCGGTTCACCCGATGCGAGGTCGAGGGCGAAGCAGCGGTGTCCCCGCTCAACCAGGAACCGAGACAGGTTGCTGCCCACGAACCCGTAGGCGCCACTGATGAGAATCGTCATGCCAGTTCCTCCACAAGTGCGGCATACATCCCCGTGATCTTCTCACGCGAGAAGCCGTCCTTCACGTAACGGTATCCCGCTTCGCCTATTGCCGCGAGGTCCATCGTGCGCATCTGGCGGATCGTGTCGGCAAGGCCCTCGTCCGTCGTGGCCACGCCGCCGCCGCTCGCACGCACGAACGCCGCGAGGTCGCCGTCCGGCGGCGCCACCACCACAAGCGGCTTGCGCGCGCCGAGGATGCGGTAGATCTTGCTCGGGATGCCGTCGCTGGCGGCGTGGGCGTCCTGTCCCACGTAGAAGAGGTCGCTTTCCGCATAGACGCCGGGCATTTCGCTGAGCGGACGGTACCCGCGGAATTCCACGTTGTCCATCCCCTCGGCCAGCTTCTCCAAACGCTTCCGATCGCCACCATCACCCACGAAAAGGAGCCGCACAGCCGGCATCGCGCGCACGGCCTCCACCAGCACGCCGAGGTTCTGCGGCACGCCCATGTTCCCGGCATACGTCACGGTGAACGGACGCTCCTCCTGGTAGGGCGCGCGCTCCACGCGCGCCGCCTCCAACTCCACGTAATTGGGAATCAACCTTACCTTCCCCTTCTCGACCACGCGTCCGACGATCTTTTCGTACATCGCGGGCGTGATCGTGGTGACGGCACCGGCGTGCTTGTAGATGAACCGCTCCAGCCACTTGAAGAACCGAATCACGAGACGGTTCTTCATGTAGCCGAGGTTCACCGCGATGTCGGGATAGACCTCCTGCACGTTGAATACGTACCGGCACCGCTTCAGCACGCCCACGAGCCAGGCGCCGAGTCCGATCGTCAACGGCGGCGTGCAGGCGATCAGCACGTCGATCTTGCCGATGAACAGGCATACGAACGTGCTCACGATGTGGAACCAGATCCAGCTCAGCAGACGCAGCGGCGGCCAAATGCTCTTGTCCGGCATCGGCACGTGGTACACCCGCACGCCGTGGTAGTCGCTTTTCTTGACAAACGGCCAGAACGCCCAGCGTAGGGGCTGTTCCGCCTCCAGGCTCGGATCGCGGTGGAAGTGCGGCGTGGTGGACACCACCTTCACGCCACAGCCACCCTTCTTCAGGTCCTCGGCGAGACCGGCCATGATCTGCGCCGTGCTCACGTTGTCCGGCGAGAAGATCAAACTCAATATGACAACATTCTTCATTTCTTCAGCTGGCCAATCTTCTTGTCCACAAGGCAGCGGTACCAGAGTCCCTGCCAAAAATTCCAGTAGAGTCCCGCCCAGCCATCGAGAAATCCGCCCTTGAGAAAATAGCGGATGCAGAAATAGGCAAAGGCGCGCAGGTAGCGCGGCATCTTGTAGTACGCGCGCTTGTTGGCGTTCACCGCGCCGCTCAGCGCCATGCGTGCCTCGCGTTCGGCATAGACGTGGTGCTTCGCCTTCCACTCGGCCATCGGCATCAGGGAATCATCGACAAAATACCAATCGGCATCCCACACGTTACCTGTGATGGACAGTTTCTCGTCCATCACCGCCTCCGGGTAGCGCGCGCAGCCGCGTCGGAACATGCGGGGAATGCGCAGCTTGGGCTTGTCGTGCCGTATCCGCATGCCGTGAAAGACGCGTTTCAGTTCGAAGGTGATGCCCTGCACGGCGGGATCATCCTGCGCCAGCCACGCCTTGATCTTTTCAATCGTTTCGTCAGTGAGATATTCATCCGCGTCCAGGCGCAGAATCCACGCCGTCTTGATATCCAAATTATCCAGCGCCCAGTTGAACTGCGTGGCCTGGTTGCCGGGCCATTCGTGGTAGACGACCGTTGCGCCCATTTCCTTCGCCGTCACATCGCTCCCGTCGGTCGACAGGCAGTCCACCACGAACACTTGCCGCGGCTCAAGCGGCCGCAGTTTCTCCAGGCACCGCCGGATATGCAGCGCCTCGTTTTTCTGGAGGATGATGATTGCGAGGTCAGTCATTGTGAAAGCGGGGGTAGTATAGCAAAACGATGGTCTGAAGTCCAACCTTCAAAGTCAAAGGTCTAAAGTCCTACATCCTTTGTCTTTTGTCCTCTGTCCTTTGTCCTCATCCCGTTTTAGGACAGAAGACGAAAGACGAAAGACAAAGGCCTTTAGGACAGAGGACAAAAGACGAAAGACAAAGGCTGGAGGACGAAAGACAAAGTCCGGTGCTTCGCGCTTCCCGTGAAGCCGAGTGAATTGCTGTGGCTCACACGTTTCGCGTGAAGTCGCACTCCGGGTACCCGGTACAGCCCCAGAACTCGTTCCCTGCGTTACGGCCCTTGCGCGCCAATATCTTGTGGAGGTTACGCCCACATCGCGGACATTTCGGCGTATCGCCGTGATGGACGCGCGCATTCTCGTCGCGTGCCGCGATTCGTGCCCGGCTCATCCGCTCGGTGAAACCGCCCTCTTCGAGGAACGCATCGGCCGTCTTGTCCATTTGGCCCTTCAGGAGCGCAGCGGCCCGGCGGATGGTGATCAGGATCGCGTTCGCGGCAATGAGCGGGTCTTCGCTCTCCAGCCATTCGGCACAACGCCGCCGCATCGCCAGGATGTATTTCCCGAACTCATGATCCAGGTCGTCCGATGCGTCGAAAGCGTCCAGTTTCAGTGCCTTGACCGTCTGATAGCGTTCGTCAGACTGCGACCACGGCGCTTCGCCTGCATCCACGAGGAAGACTTCGTAATCACCTGCCAGCTCGTCAAGCGAACCTTTCGCGACATCGAGCTGACGCAGTTCCTGTTCTTTCGAGGTTGCGGCACGTGACGAGGCCTCCACGATATTCTGGCGCGCGCTCCTGGCTGCGCCGACCATCTGTCCGACGGTCTTGCCGAGGGCATCGTTCTTGTAGTTGAAGTTGCGCTTGCAGAAAAGCGTCGTCGCGTGATACACGAGGCACGTGAACCCGAAGGAGTACATCTTCCGGTACCCGCCGTAATGGCCAATGATCCGGAAACGTCCCGTCGCTTCGCGCGTCACGTGGTCCAAGGTCCTAAATCCTTTGTCCGTTGTCATCTGTCCTTTGTCCTTTCTCTTTTATAGGACAGAGGACGAAGGACAAAAGACAAAGGCCCGTCGCTTCGCGCGTTCCATTGTCCAAAGTCCTTTTGTCCTATCATCCTCTGTCCTTTGTCTTATGTCCTTTGTCCTCAATCCTGTTGCTTCAGCAAATACCTGTTCGACACGATCTTGAAATGCGTATCGTCGATCCCATCCGAAGCCTTCAGTACAATGCCCTCGCGCTCATTGCCCCGCAGGGTCTTGCCCTCGGCGAACTTAAGCGCGGCGTCCATCGTAGTGACTTGATCGAAGAACGGGAAATCCTCATGCAGCACCTGCACATGCGGAATCGCGAGCTTCGCGCAAAACGCCACACGGTCGCGCGGCGTCATGAAACGCTGTGCGCATACGTCCCAGATCCTGAAGACGTGAAACTCGTACTCCGTGTAACGGTCGCGGTCGGCATTGATCCCAGGACCGACCAATTCGCCCTGCAGCGCGATTTCAAGGTGCGATTCTTCATAGACCTTCTTGAGCTTCGCCTCGATGCCGTATTTCACGGCAACCTGCCAGAACGCCGAGACCGCGCCACCTTCCACCGGACGCTTCAGCCGCAAGTTCCGCGAACAGACGCCGAACGGCTCTTCGGAATCAATCGTCGGCGAGAAGAACATCGTCGTGGACGAACCATCATCCTTCGCCGTGACTTCAAAGCGGCGCCCCTGCAATGACGTGAAATACTCCGTCAAACCCTGAAGCCGTTCCTCGTCACTCTTCGGAATGTAAGAAGGAAACGCGCCCATCGCATCTGAGTTCAACGGGTTCCCCATGGCGGGCTGGAGCTGTTCCTTCACTTCATCGTAGTGTTCGACTTTCAGCAGGTCGGTAAGATCAGCGCCCACCTCCAGTCCATTCGCCTCGGGAAATGCCGCACCGGGCATGAGCAGCCCCTGTGACACGACACCACGGAGCTTCGCCGTCTTGATGCGGAACCCCTCGCGAAGCACACCACCGCTCTTTGAAACAAACTTGCGCAGACACCGCTCGCGCAGAAACGCAAAGCGTTCGTCGTCCGGCGGGAGATAGCTGTCGATTTCAAAGTAGACCGCCCTGTCGCCCGGCGCGAACTCGTCGCGCCCAGTGACCACGCGCCAGCCCTTGCCCGTCATTGTCGCCACGGAAAGCCGTTCCGTCTCGGGGATTGGATCGCACGAGGCGATCTCCACCACTGATGCCAGTTTTCTCATTGAGATACTCCTGTTGTTACTCTGTTGAAACGGCCGTTAAGCCGCCATGCGGCATCCTCGCCACTCGACAGTGACGCCGCACCAGCAGTAACCCCACGCAGAAACAGCTCTGCATGGTCAGGAATAGGCCCTGCCTCGCCAGCCCTTTCGGGCATTCCGCGTTTTTCAGCGGATGAACTCGCTACCCGGCCCAAGAGGATCCCAAGCACTCCAGTCATGGGTCCCGTCCGGACGGCTCCCGCTGTATAGCCCCACCGAGGGCATCAATTCCCGAGAGCGCCGATAGTGTAGCACACCCCTCGCGCCGGCACAAGGGCAAAGTCGCTAAAAAAAAGCGGCGGCGCCACCGCGCCGCCGCCTTCTCACACCGTCCAAAGTCCAATGTCCAAAGTCCTACATCCTTTGTCTTTTGTCCTCTGTCCTTTGTCCTCTCGTCCCGGCTATCCTTTGTCTTGTGTCCGCTGTCCTTTGTCCTCTCGTCCCGGCTATCCTTTGTCTTCTGTCCGTTGTCCTTTGTCCTCTCGTCCCGGCTATCCTTTGTCTTTTGTCCGCTGTCCTTTGTCCTCATCCCGTTTTAGGACAGAAGACAAAAGACAAAGGACAAAGGCCTTTAGGACAGAGGACAAAAGACAAAGGACCAAAATTGTAGGGCCCGCTCGCCGAGCGGGCCGCACGCCCCCCCAACCCTAGCCACTAATCACTAATCACTAACCACTAGCCACTAACCACTAATCACTAACCACTAGCCACTAGCCACTAGCCACTAACAACTACAGACCAATAACATGAATCGCCTTGCCTGCGAATTCGACATGCCGTCTGAAGATTTTATCATTCCAGGGCTTGCCGGAATCGGTGTCGAACACCGGCATCCAGCCTTCGGCAAGGCCAAGGTGGTCAAGATAGGCCGCAAGCTGCGCGTACGACTTCTCGCCAGCAAAGTTCTTCTTCGTCTTGACCTCGATCGCGTACTTGTGCCCGTGAAACTCCACGCAGAGGTCAAGGCGTCCGCTGCCGAGCGCCATCTCGCGCGTGATGCGCCCTTCGCCGTTCGTGACGCGCTGGAGAAACGCCATCAGAACAAGGTGCGGTGTCGCCTCGTTGTAATCGTGGACGTGCCTGTCCGCGCCGCTGTTCTCGCGCCAGAACGACTGGAACGCCGACATCAGCCCCGCCATGTCTAGGCCGTCTGGCGTGGCCCACGGCGTTTCTGGGATGGATTGCAGCATTCCATTCTGGACATCGCGCGTCAGATAGCGTCCGATTATTTCCGCATACATGCGATTCGCGGGAACAAGAGAACCCCGTACTTCCCGCAACAATCCCAAATCCTGCACGAAACGATAGTCTTCATCGTTTGCGGAGACATCCGCATTTCTATCGCCGAGTATGACCGGCTCCACCACGCGACGCACCCTCGGCTCGCGCAAGCGCTCCATGAGGCTGTCAACATGCGTATCGCGGCGGCGGATGATCGTCTCCTTCGCCTGTTCGACGTCGTCCGCAGTAATCAAGTCATCGTAGCGGAAATCGTGTATCTCCTCCACGCACTCGCGGGCGATGGCGTTCACAAGCCAGGGTTGTCCGTCCGTCCAGTCCATCACCGCCCTGACGACGTCCGGTGCGAACGGCTGCCCCGTCTCCTCCGTGTGCTGCGCGTAAAGGGCGCGGACCTCCTCTTCGGTGAAGTTGCGCAGTAGCAAATCCTTCGAAATGATGTTGAACGGGCTGACCTGTCCGAGCGATTCGCCGGCGGGGCGTACCTGTGCCTTGTAGTCGCGCACGTCGAGCATCCCGACCAGCGCAATGGACGTGGGGAACGGGACGACATCCCGGTTCACGAAGCCATCCCGCAGCTGTCGCAGAAATAGGATAAGGACATTGCCGAAGAGGCAATCGGCCTCATCGAAGAACACGACAACGGGCTTTCCGGCATGGCGGCAAAGACGCACAAGAACATCCTTCACAACAAGGCTTGCAGACATTTCCCGATTTGATTCCGCCCTTTCACTTTCGGGAATCTCCAATGGAACGCTCTGCGCCGCAAAAAGCAACAAGTCACGTATTGTGGCCATCGCCTTTTCTGGATCAGTCGCGTTCTGGAGCGTCTCAAGCGTGCAGTACAGCGCGAACTTCTCGCCCTTCGCGTTGATCTCGCGGACAAGGGCCTTCAAGGCCGTTGTCTTTCCCGTCTGGCGCGGCGCATGCAGGACGAAGTACTGCTTCCTGTCGACAAGCCGCCGCACACTCGGCAAACGGTCAAGAGCCGGAAGCATGTAATGCTCGCCCGGGATGCACGGTCCCGCTATGTTGAAGTATCTTTCAGTTGTCATCTTTACGTACCTTGCTCTAACGCGTGGGACACATTGTATCAGAATTCACTTGCGATGACGAGTCCAAACACTTACGTGTCCGGGGCCCATGTCCAAAGTCCTACATCCTTTGTCTTCTGTCTTCTGTCCTTTGTCCTCTCGTCCCGGCTATCCTTTGTCTTTTGTCCTCTGTCCTTTGTCCTTTTCCCATTTTAGGACAGAAGACAAAAGACAAAGGACAAAGGCCTTTAGGACAAAAGACAAAGGGCCAAAATGGTAGGGCCCGCTCACCGAGCGGGCCGCACGCCCCCCAACCACTAGCCACTAACCCCTAACCACTAACTAACCACTAACCCCTAACCACTAACTAACCCCTAACCACTAATCACTAGCCACTAATCACTAACCACTAATCACTAATCACTAGCCACTAACCACTACCCACTACCCACTACCCACTAACCACTAACCACTAGCCACTAATCACTAATCACTAACCACTAGCCACTAACCACTAGCCACTAATCACTAATCACTAACCACTAACCACTAATCACAAACCACAAACTCCGGTCTCTCCACCTTCTCCGGCGTGAGCAGCCACTCGTACGCCGCCTTCATCTTCGCGCCGATGCCCCTCCACGAGAAATCCCTGCGGATCCACTCACGGCCCCGCGCGCCCATTGCCGCACGCTCCTCATCGCTCATCGCCATCAGCTCCTGTAGCGCCGTCGCCAGCGGCTCCACGCCAATCGGCACCCAACACCCGCACCGCTCGCGCTCCAGCCCCTGCCACGGCGTGCCCTGGCTCGCAATCACGGGCGTGCCGCTTGCAAGTGCCTCCGCCACCGTTACGCCAAAGTTCTCCGTGTCGCTCGGCAACACGTAGATATCGCCCCCCGCCAAAAACTCATACTTCGCGGGGCCGTTGATCTCACCCACGAACGACACGCGCGGCAACTTACGTTCCGCCACGATCCCCTTCAACTCCCCCAGCATTCCGCGATCCGGCCCAGCAATCACCAACTCCCAACCATCCTTCGCGACCTTCTCCCACGCAAGCAGCAACCGGTCCACGCCCTTCACTTTGTGCAACCGCCCAAAGAACAAAATCTTCCTCAAACTCTCCGCATCTCTGCGCCTCTGCGCCTCTGCGTTAATATCAACTTCAGGCAAATCCATCCCAATCGGCACAATCGCCACCGGTTGCCGATAACCCTGTGCCCGAATCTCCTCGTACTCCTTATCGCTCGTTGCGTGAAACATGTTAGCCCGCCGCAGGACTTGATTCTGAAACAACCAGCCGAACATCTTCTTCTTCCAATACCCCTTCCGCAACGCCCATGGCGCGAGCGTCCCTCGCGGTGCCACCACCAACTTGCATTTCGTGCCCTTCACCGCCCAACCGGGATAGACCGACGGCATATTCCACAAGCCATTCGCATGAAGTATATCCGCTTTCCCACACGCATTCCTCAATCCATCCCTCATAAGAGGATTCATTCCTGGAAGGAACGTGCTGCGCAAATAAGGGTAAGCCACATAATCAAAAGGAAAGTCGCGCGCCTTATCCCACATCCGTGCGTGAAGGCATACATCAACGCCAACCGCCTTCAAGCCTCGGCACAATCCCGGAACCGAATACGATGGTCCCGATGCCTCCATCCCAATACCAGAAACTGTCTGAATGACCCTCATGGACAAATATCAGAGCTGCACCAGATGACTATTTCAAGGCCTCTTCAAGTGTAACCGAATAACCGAACTCGGGCATTTTCAGCGGTTGTTCGATATCGGATGGCGTCCAACTCGGATCAGGAACCGTCCACCCTTTTCCATAGTTTGTCACAAGGACCTCGTCGTAGTTGGCGGGAACAGGCACTTGGACACCATACGCCTCCACAAACGTCACGTCCGTGATTTGTGGATACCTAACACCTAGCAGACTATTGGCCGTAGTATCAGGGTAGTTTTCCTTCTCGTCCCAATAGTACGAATGGGCTATTCTCCGATCTTCATACGGCATATAGGCATAGAAATCAATCGGCACTCCATCGTAGACAAGCTTAAATACCGTCAGCTCGCCCTTGTATTTCCAGCCAAACATATACCCAAATCCATTGTCGATAAAGATCTTCAACACATCGCGTGCGCTTATCCGGTCTGCCAGGAACCCGAAATCAAGATCGTCATCGCTCGATATGAACTTATGGTCCCGCACCAAGCCCAACAACGTGCCTGAAGTCGCGTAGGCAAAGATACCATTTTTCTTGAAGACTTCGACGGACTTGGCCAACACGCCCGGACCTCGTTTCCGCAACAGGCGACGGCGATGCGGAACCGAATAGAGACGATATGCCCAATGAAGGAACGGGTAAATCATCCGCCCCAGGGCATTTCCTTTCAGCATCTTGACGATAAGCTTCTTCATTGCGCTCTTCCTTTCACCTATTCAATTGACGTAGAATCTGCACCGTTTCGGACAAACCGACATCCGCCGTGATTTGTCCGCGCCATCCTAAACGCTCCAATTTCTCAGCATTGAGACTTGAATTCGACATGGGGTTGAATCGCTGACGCTCTTCATCCTTCGGAATGTCAAACCTCACCTGAACACCACCAGCCCGCGCCAAGATTTCGACCATCTGCCGAATGCTCAAGACCGAATCGCGATTCGACACATTGTAGGCCTGTGCCGGCTGCCCAGATGCGGCCACATGCAAAATCGCGCAAGCGCAATCCAAGCAATGACAATAGCTCCGGATTTGCGCCCCATCGCTTTTTAGAACCAAATCCTGACCTCTCGCGGCCTGATAGGCAAAGAGACTTGAGACGCGACCATCTGAAGGCTTTGCCGTCGGACCATAGATATGCCCAGGGCGAACAATCGAGACGTCTACCCCATACTGTCTGTGCGCCGACACGCACAATGCCTCTGCTGCACGTTTCGCCTCAGCATAGCAACTACGCGGATTCACGGGATCCACAATGCCGTATGAATCCTCGACCAACGGGGCTTCTGAACTCTTCACGCCGTAAACCTCGCTACTCGAGATATAGACCACTTTCTTTGCCTGACACCGAGCTGCATACGTCAACAGCTCATGCAAGCCCATGACATTTGAAATGAGCGTATCGACTGGTGCCGACATAAAATCGCCTGGCGCGGCAGGACTCGCCGCGTGGATTACCACATCCACCGGCTCGCTAAACGCCAATGGCCGCAGCGCCTCATACTGGACAGGCCTGACAATCGACTCTGCCCCCGCAAACCGCGCCTTCAGTTTCGCGACATTACGCCCTGCCGCATAAACACACTGACAACCAGCCGTTATCAGCAAGTCAACGACTGCTGAACCGATCAACCCGCCCGCCCCCGTAACCAACACGCGCCATCCGCTTGTCTGCGCAGGAACGGACGGCACGAATGTTTCGAGCCGTTTGCGGTACAGAGGATTCTGGAGAAGCCCTTCCACGATTATTTCCTCTGATCCCACGCACTCTTCTCGGCGGAAAGAAGCGCCTTGAAGATATCGATGTCATCCATCGTGGTGAGCTTCACGTTCTTTTCACTGCCCTTCGAGAAATAAACAGTTTCACCAAGCTCTGTCATGAGCGAACAGGTTGCCGTCGCGTTGGTGATGCCGCGCTTTGCAGCTTCGCCATGAGCCCAGAGCAATTTCTCAAGCGAGAACGTCTGCGGCGTCTGCGTCCGCCAGAGTTCGTTACGCGGAACCGTTTTGTCGGACAGGGCCGGATCCTTGCTGTAATACATCACTTCCACACAAGGGATACAGGTAACGGCGTTTCCCTTGGCTCGATAGACGGCAAGATTCTCGGCGATGACATCATCGCCAATCATGGGCCGGATTCCATCATGAATCATGACCGCCGTATCTGGCGGACACTCCAATTCCGCCACCGCATTGATTCCGTTCTTGATGGATTCCTGTCCAACCGCACCGCCCGGAACGACACTCTTCAATTTGGATATGCCAAACTGCTTGGCATACGCCCAGACGAATTCCGTCCAATTGGGCAAGGTCACAACGACAATCCCATCAACCTCGGGATTACGCTGGAACCGTTCCATCGTGTACACAATCACTGGCTTGTCCTGCACATTGAGGAACTGCTTGGGGATGTTCTGTCCCATCCGCGCTCCCGTGCCACCAGCAATAAGAACTGCAATTGTCATTTCTTGCTCCGTTGATTAAGATTCGGTTGTCGCATACAAAAAAACAGCAGTACAAAGCTTTATCAAAATGGCAGTCGGATTCTCAATATGGGGATCCGACCTAGCAAATAGAATGTCGCGTATCTGCGCATTAGCCAAGTCCAGACTCTCACGCTTATCGCCACCCTTCCCAAGAGCCTAAGCAGGGGACGCCTGCTCCGTAACTCTCGCTGTAATGGCGACCGCCCTTCTCGTTGTTCAATTCCAGTGGCCTCACGCGCAAATGAAAACTCGGATTCGTCTCGTGCCGTTACGGATGCATGGAAAGACTCAAAATAATCCAACAAGTCGCCTCGGCTAATTTCAACACCCGCTTGCGATAAGGCACGTGCCCCCTCAATAATTGCAGGTCGAATCGTTTTACAAATATTAGCTTTGAACTCGTCAAAGAATCCCCCCGCCTTGTCATACACGGGTACGCCATTCTCTATTCCCACGACACTCGGCGTTGGGGCTGTAAAAAGGAACTCAGACATCAATGTGAATATGATAGAAGTCCCATGGGCATGAAACATAGGCACGACAGAGGACGGCAACCTAGCCAATCCAGGCTTGTATGCCAACAGATAGAAAGATGTGATTTCTGAACCCAACACACTCTCCAGCAACTTGGGCGCAGAGAGCGCCGAAGTCGTCATGTCAACCAGAGCGACATCGGCTGGGTTGTCAATCTTCAATGTCGACAAATATCGGACATATTCATCCCTTGCCTTTCTTGACGCCCGCTCAAACTTTTCCTCGTTTTCCTTTGACATCACACCTGTCTCAAGAAAGGCCTGCTCATCTCCGGTCATTTCAAGCTCATGCCACACCATCCTGCGCCGCGCTGCAATCATGTGCGGCTTGTCCGTAAAATCCTTACATGCATAGAAGTATACCTTGCGCGGCACGTATATCAATGTCGTCATGAGGTCAGGAAACAGTTCGTTAAAGATCGGCTCCAGATTGTATCCGTCACGATAGACAAGCAACAGCCGTTTTATTCCACGCCGCCTCGCTTCACGAGCGACAAAACACGCATACGCATACCCAAGTACCCCACCATAGACGAAACCAATCTTATTCCAATAACCACATGAGGGGTTCCTCTGGCGATACTGCTGCCAACCTGCTGCTAGCGCTCCAATAAGATTCCTTCTAGCACCCAGTTGCCCTTCCTGAAGGTAATAACGTGCAAAAGCGTTCTCACGAAGAAACCTATCGCCAATGCGCTCATACTGAAATGCGGCAATTCCTACGGCATTGGCTGCCGCGACATCAGAAGCGGGATTGTCGCCAACATGAAGAATCCGAGCAGCATCCACGTTCTGATCTCTCATCATTACGCGATAGAGCTCGCCAGTCTTCTTTCTAGTCCTGTGCTCACTACTTACGTATATTCCATCCCACCCCGTGATGCCATTCGTTCTCAACAACTCTTCTATGAACGGCCGAGGCAGATACATATCAGACACTATGACCCGCCGCTTACCCAGTTCACCCGCCCTAGCCCATAACTCTACGACCTCTGGATTTGCACGAATACAAGATTTTTCAAATTCCAGCTCCGCGTCCTTCAAGTCGCCGAACCTAGGAATAAATGAGTAAATTTCTTCAAGCGATGTTTCGCCGCGTGTCTGCCCAGAAGCAACCCTTCTGTTCGCCCTTTTCTCAGCCCTGATCCTGGCTTTGGCGTATCCTCTTCGTTGCGCTTTTTCTTCCACAAGGGAAAACACATCCCTCGGCTCAAGGCAACCCCTCATCAGCAATGTGTCAAACACATCGAAGGATATTATTTCAAAAGACGTCATTAAGTCTTCGATCATCATCTTTAGGCGCTCTCATGTACGCTTGAAATACCTTGCCAAGCATTTAACGTCTTTTAATACATTCTGCAGAATAATAATAATAAAAGCCCAGAGCCATGTGGGCCTTTTCACCCCCATCTGGGCCAAGAATTCTGGTTTTCTGGTTGCATTCAAAATTTGATCTTCCCTCATAAAGTCATTTTGAATAAAATGCGTTGGCGATGCCACGAAATCACGAACCATATGATTGAGCTTAACCAAATTCTCCATGAAAATATTCACTTGACGTGTAAAGATGTTGATTCCGGCCATCTTCTCCATTATAACTTTCGTTTTCTCCCAAAGTTCATATGCCGCCACATGGTTTTCATGCAAGTCATGGACTCGCAAGACGAGTTCATCCTTATTATTACAATATGATGGAGATGCAAAGACCCAGTCAATACTTTTTGAACACGAGAGAATAGGACAACCACAATGAACAGCATCTTCAAGTGCCGTTATTCCGCCAGCTGGAAAACTATCTAAAACGATATCCGCTGCATGATAATACTTTTTAAGCTCTGCATGTGGAACACGCTTTATTAAATGAAATCTATCCACATATCTCGAAGCAACATCTTTCCAATCGGGGAAATCATCAAAACTCATTCCAATCGCAACAATGACCACATCTGGCATCGTCCTCAAAATCGGTGAGACAATATCCAAGAAGGACCCTTGTGCTGATGTTTTATATTTGACTTCCCGACCACAAGTTACAATGATGTACGCCTCTTTCGGCAATCCGAGTCTAATTCGCAATTCAGTTTTTTCCAAATATTCCACCCGATCTTGAGTCTCAACTGGGACAGGTACAATCATTGAATTCTGTATACCACGATTATTATGGGATACTTCATAGCCCCAAGGGCGTATATCCGCGACATAATCTGCTATGCTAACACCTGTCCAGTAAAGATGGTCAATATGATTATAAAGTCCAACTGGTCTTGTAAATGCCGTAGTCCCGTACGCTATTAGAGGAACAACATCCTCTTCAAGTAAAAACAACAGTACAGATTCGTATTTAAGTGAGATTTCGCGCAACTTTTTGCCACGAGAACAAACTGAACCTTCACCATAAACTGAAATTATATCCCCGCCATTTCCTCTTATTGCTTCTACAAGTCGAGGAGGAACACATGAATCATTGTGGTTAGTCAACAATAAAGAATACTTATGACTAGTATCCGCCTCTATCCAACGTTCTATCACACGTGTGTGCCCCCCCATGTTATAAGTACGAGTGGTCACTATTAGACACGTACCCTTTTCATACTCACCAGACAAAGGGGTATTAACCGTCTCCGCTATGTCTGTATACACTTTCTCTATTTCAGGCGATGAATAATATCCCGTAGAATATCTAGCATTGTACTGCAATGCAACTTGAGCCAATATCTTTCGACACCATAGATTGCTCTCACCCCGCAATCTTTTGAACAATTTTGAGGCAAGTTTCTGCCGTTTTTCAAGATCACTCTCTGTCAACATAACTCATAACTCCTCGTTGTAAACCTTCATTAGAATTGTGACTAGCGCCCCATCATTTTAGGCATAAACCCAACGTTTACCTGAAGTTGTTAACAATATTGATGACAGTTTCAACCTCTTCGTCCGCCAAGACAGGTGAAATCGGAAGACTAAGAATCTCTCGGTGGATACGTTCCGTTATAGGGTAATTTCGGTCGTTCCATCCCGCATAACAAGGTTGCTTGTGTGGGGGTATTGGATAATGTATGACAGTCTGAATCCCATGATCCGTCAAATACTTTTGCAATTCGTCTCGTTGCGGACACGTGACGGCGAATACATGCCAGACCATCGACTCGTCATTCGGACCTTGGGGCAACTCAATCAGCGGATTCTTGATTTCCGCACAATACCGAGCCGCGATTTCCCGCCGCCGCCGATTATCGTCATCCAGATGTGGCAATTTCACGCCAAGCCACGCCGCCTGAATTTCATCCAATCTGGAATTTGTGCCTTGATAGGGGAAATGATATTTAACATCACTTCCGTAGTTTCTCAGCGCACGTACCTTCGCCGCCAACTCGTCATCGTTCGTAGTCACCGCACCGCCATCGCCAAGACAGCCAAGGTTCTTGCCAGGATAGAATGAGAATCCGCTTGCGTCGCCGAGATTACCGGTTCGCCGTCCGTCGAACATCGCACCATGCGCCTGCGCAGAATCTTCGATTACCTTCAATCCGTGTTTCTTCGCAATCGCCCAAACCTTCGTCATGTTCATGGCACGCCCATAAAGATGCACGACCATAATGGCCTTAGTGCGCGACGTGATTGCCGCCTCGATGAGGTCTTCGTCAATAAGCCGCGTTTCCCATTTCGGCTCAACCAAAACCGGTGTGCATCCATTATCACTGATAGCGAGGATTGAAGCAATGTAAGTATTAGCTGGCACGATAATCTCGTCTCCTGGGCCAAACCCATACGCCTTGATAATGAGCTTCAGAGCGTCCAGCCCATTGGCGCATCCGATACAGTGCTTCACACCGCAGTACGCCGCGAAATCAGCCTCGAATTGCTCGATTTCCTTACCGAGCAGATACCAACCGGAATCAAGCATACGCTTCGCCGCTGCGTCCAGCTCGCCACGAAAACGTTCATTGATCTTTTTAAGGTCAAGAAACTTAATCATAGTACTTTCTCCTTGTTGGTAATCCCAATGGCAGCCGTGTAAAATACTTCGCAACCGTTCAAGCACCCAGTGCTACGCGGAATGCCGAACTTGACGCCAGCCCAGGAGACAAGGGCGAGATTGGGCCTTACAATCGGGTTAATAGCCATAAATCCTCTTCTATCAGGAACATTCAACGGGCATAATGCCCTCGCCCCTTATTGCGCCAAGTAACCGCCATCTACTGGCAAGTTGACGCCAGTTATGAAGCTTGACGCATCACTCAACAAGAAGCAAACGGGCCAAGCAACCTGTTCTGGTTCACCAAGTCCTAACGGTTGCTTTTTCAGAAGTTCCTTTAGTGCCGTCTCGTCGTTCATATCGGAAGCCCCCGCCACATACATAGGTGTTTTTATATTGCTAGGACAAACCGCATTGACACGAATGCCTTTAGGCGCAAGCTCCATTGCCAACGCTCGAACGCTCGAACTCAATGCACCTTTTGAACCGCAATAGACAACAACACCGCCCCACCCACTGCTAGCCGAGACACTTGAGACCGCAACCACACTAAAATGCGGATTTCTATACTTGCTCTTGGAATAGTATTTCATCACCTCCAAGAACGAGTAATAATTTGTCCTCATCACCGAATCAATATGCTCTTCAGTCAACATGCCTACTGGACACATTGGACCAACACCAGCCGCATGAACAAGTCCATCGATTTTCCGAGTTCTCTCGACCAACGCTTTTACAAACTCAGGTGAGGTTATGTCCCCCGCAATGGATTGATGTCCACTACCCTCGCAATGTGCAAGAGTCTCATCCAGAGCATCTAGACGCCGCCCAGTTGCAATGACCTCCGCCCCCAATTGAGAAGCGCAGATCGCGCAAGCACGTCCAATACCTGACGATGCTCCTGTTACAAGTATGCGCTTATGATGCAAATTTATACAATTCACACATCAGCCCTCCTCGTTTCAACAATGCCAAAGCAAGTATCGAAGTTGAAATCCATGACAAGCGTTCCCCAACTCAATCCTACGCCAAAACCAGACATCAGACACTTCTTGACCGAAAGATCAGGGTCTCGCACCTTCATGTCGCAAAGAGTAAGGGGAATTGAGGCCGAGGATGTGTTACCGTACCGATCCATGGATACGGGTAGTTTCCTCATGCTCGTACCAATGGCAAATGCTACTTGTTTCAGCACAAATCTATTAGCCTGGTGTAATACAAAATAATCAATCTGATCAACTGATAAACTACAGTCGGCAAGCGTCTCTTTAATGAGATCTGGAACTTCGTTTATCGTAAAGTTAAACACATCCATGCCGTCCATGCATAAATGTCCGCCGTATTCGCAACTTATTGCCTCTGATCCAGATCCATCAGTCTTAAAAGCAAAATGTATTGGTGTTGCCTCATCCTCTTTTTCAAGAACAACGGCAAAACCTGCATCGCCAAAAAGTGGCGCTCTTGCCGGATCATCGTACTTCGTCAGTTTGGAAATCGTATCGCCACCACATAGAATGACACGTCCAACACCCGGCATTTGCAGCAAGGATGCCGCAGAAAACAGCCCGTAGGCAAATCCCGAACATCCAAGATTTATGTCGTAAGCGATTGCGTCAGTCGTGATTCCCAGCCGTGCCTGTAGTTCACACGCAGTTGCGGGAAGTATTCTATTCGGCGTCTGGCTTACAAAGAGAACCGCATCAACATTGTCACCGCTCCAAAGGCCTTTATCCTGAAGCTGGCGCGCAGCGGCAACGGCCAGGTCGGCGGTAGATTCCTTGGCATCCGAAAACCTTCGCTCACGAACGCCAACCATCTTTTCGAACTTCTCCATCTGCTCCGCCCCAAAACGGGAGACAAAGATGTCGTTGCCGACCACGGCGCTCGGAACGGCACACGCCATCCCTGCAATGCGCACGTTTTGGATTGTTCCTGAAACGGCCATCTTACTACTCCAGCGCAGAGAGAATATCCTGCACCGTCGTAAACTCGCGGATTTGCGCTCCGGCTATCTTCTTGCCGAACCGTGTTTTCGCCATTGCGATTACGCTGAGCATCGCCATCGAGTCCCAGCCTATCGAATCCAGATTCACCTCTGGCTTGAGTTCTCCAATATCGCGGTCGAGTGCATCGGCCAACGCTTCGAGTTTTTCTTCTTGGGTCATTTGTTTTCTCCTTTCTAGTGAGTTAATCAAATCGTGATTATCGTAGCACCCCAGCTGAGGCCGACGCCAAATCCCATCAACATTACTTTCATGCCGGTTTTCAAGCGTCCTGCATCGCCAAGCTGTTTCAACGCTATCGGTATCGTGCTTGACACCGTATTGCCTGTCGTTTCCAGATTTACATAAAACTTGTCTCGCGGCAAACCATTTAC
>Ga0310695_10006598_pt1 | contig 19062 bp, 19 predicted proteins | sample RumenRJG_04DNA_FD_203882 | JGI IMG/M metagenome (GOLD analysis project Ga0310695, IMG submission 203882) | Bovine rumen microbial communities from Lethbridge, Alberta, Canada - RJG_04 (v2) (version 2) | ecosystem: Host-associated > Mammals > Digestive system > Stomach > Rumen | place: Canada...
CCTCCTTGCCATTTTTTAGCCCGGGTTTTCTGCGAAAACCCGCAAACTTCTCCGCGAACATCTGACGCGCCCTCCATGGCGCTGCTTGTTATACAAAAGGAAAAATGGCAAGGTGTTCTTTTACGGAACGTTTGTATTACCAAGAAAGCGCCGCAAAAAGAGAAAGAAGAAAAAGACTTGGATTTATTTTAGGGATTTTACGCTTTCGCCTTCGATGAATTGGAAGGGGACGAATTTGTGGGAGGGTTTTCGGCCGTGTTCGATGGAATTTAGGAGGGATGAGAGGCCTTCGTTTGCGAGGCTTGTGCAGTCCTGGCGGATGGTGGTGATTCTGGGGCATGAGCAGGAGGCTACGCTGAGGCCGTCGAATCCTGTGATGCTTATGTCTTTTGGGATGCTGATTCCCATGTCCGCAAAGCTGCGGCAGGCTCCCATTGCCATTACGTCTGACATTGTGAATACGGCACTTGCGTCCGGGCATTTTTTTATGAGGGTTGAGGCGGCGTCGAAGCCACCCTGGAGGGAATACATGGACGGTATGTACATGCTTTCTTTGTTGAAGGGAAGGCCGTAGTCGTTCATTGCGCGGAGGAAGCCATTGAAGCGCCTGCGGCTTAGGCAGCTGCTTTGGAGTTCACCGCCTATGACGCAGATTTTTTTGTGGCCATTTTTTATGAGGTATTCGGTGCAGAAATAGGAGGCTGTTTCGTCGTCAGTGCTTACGCTTGAGAGGTTTTTAGTCTGAGTGCCATCTTTGTCTTCCGGGCTGTTGGCTATTAGCACGCAGGGGACTTTTATTGCATCGAATTCTTCTTTGCCTGAGTCAGGGTTTCCGCCGAGGAATATTATGCCTGCAGGTTTTTGCTCGTAGTAGATTTTGCAGGCGGCCTGGGTTCCGTTGTCGTATTCGTTTAGGACAAAAACGCTGGCATTGTATGGAAGATTTTGGAGCTTGTTTTGGATTATTTCCAGGAGGGAGTTGAAGAGGATGCTTTGCGCACCTTGTACCAGGACCGCGATTGTTCTGGGGGCGTGTTCCTTTAGTTTTTTGGCGTTCTGGTTCAGGACGAAGCCGTACTTGTCTACTACGGAGTAGATTTTTTGTCTGGCTTTGTCGCTGATGCCGGGATGGTTGTTGAGCGCGCGGGATACGGTTCCCACTCCGTAGCCACATTCTTTTGCTATGTCTTTTATTGTCATATTCTCTCCTTGATGCGGATGGGGCACGGGGCATGATTGGTTTGCTAACACACGCCCGGTTTGCTAACACGCGCTTGTTTTGCGGACAGCCACTTGTTTTGCTAACACGCGCTTGTTTTGCGGACAGCCGCTTGTTTTGCTAACAGGCACCACTTTGCTAACTGCCACTTGGTTTGCTAACAGGCACCGCTTTGCTAACACACGCTCGTCTTGCGACAGCCACTTGTTTTGCTAACAGGCATTGCTTTGGTAACACCCGCTCGTCTTGCTAACAGCCGCCCCCCATTATCCACTTTTTCCCAACATTGTCCAATAGCCAATCACATCCAGAAAATCCCACAAGAAAATTCACCCCTTAACCGCACCGGAAATAACACCCTTTATAATATATTTCTGAGCAGAAATATAGAAAGCAATAATCGGTATAATTGCAACCACAAGCATTGCCATGAATCCACCGTAATCGGTAGCACCGTAAGCCCCCTGCATAGCAATCTGAATCGCAACCGGAACAGTCTTGTTGTCAGTACCAAGAACAAGGTAAGGCAGAAGGTAGTCATTCCAAACCCACATTGCGTTAAGAATTGCCACGGTTATTGCGGTTGGCTTTAAAACCGGAAAGACCACAAGGAAAAATGTCTGCAAAGGATTACATCCGTCTATCTCTGCCGCCTCCTCCATTTCCGCGGGGACAGCCTTTACGAACCCTGCAAACATAAAAACGGAAAGCCCCGCCCCAAAGCCAAGGTAGACAAGCGTAATGCCAAAAACATTGTCAAAGTTTATCTTGTTAACAATATAAGTCATCGTGAACATTACCATCTGGAAGGGAACAATCATGCTAAAAGCAAAAAGATAGTAAAGCGAACGTGTAAACTTATTCTTTACGCGGACGATGAACCAAGAAGTCATGGACGTGCATACAACAATCAGCGCAAGAGATGCAACCGTTATAAAAACAGAGCGCAGGAAAGCAAGAAAAAATCCCGAACTTGTAATTCCGTTTATATAGTTCTGCATGCCAACAAAAGTTTCCCTTGCCGGAAGAGAAAAAGGAGAACTAGAAATATAAAGCTTGGACTTAAATGAATTCATAAAGACCAAAAAAACTGGTACCAGAAAAATTGCAGAAAGCAAAACTAAAAAGCAGAATATGATTGTTTTTTCAGTCTGCCTTGTATGAGAGTATTTCATTGTTCAACCTCCTTCCTTGTTGAAAACTTAAGCTGGACGAATGCAATCAGGGCAACGATTATAAAGAAGACCACAGCCTTTGCCTGGCCAACGCCCTGCCAGCCTACTCTTCCGTAGAAAGTATTGTATATGTTAAGTGCAAGCATTTCCGTTGAATGTTCTGGAGCACCCGCAGTAAGCGCCAAGTTCTGGTCAAACATTTTAAATGTGTTTGCAAGAGTAAGGAAAGTGCAAATTGTAATGGAAGGCATTACCATAGGAATTTTTACGCGGAATAAAATCTTAAGGTGGCCAGCGCCGTCTATCTGGGCAGCCTCAATCAGTTCCCCGGGAATGTTCTGCAAACCGGCAATGTAGATTACCATCATGTAGCCGGTAAGCTGCCAATTTGTAAGAATCACAAGACCCCAAAAGCCGTACTTGGCATCAAAAGTTATGTCAACTCCCAAGGGAGCAAGAGTTCCGTTTATGAGCAGGTTCCAGATGTAGCCCAAGACAATTCCGCCGATAAGGTTTGGCATAAAAAATATTGAGCGGAAAATTCCAGTACCCTTAATTTCTTTTGTAAGCAGGATAGCAAGAGAAAAAGCAAAGACGTTCACGGTAACAATAGAAACAGCCGTAAACAGGGAAGTAAAAAGCAGGGCATGAATAAAATCGTTGTCAAAGGTAAAGGCCTTTATGTAATTTGCAAGCCCCACGAATTTTGCGTTCGTTACGGTCGTAAACTTTGTAAAAGACAGCCCGATTCCCATCACAAAAGGAATAAGGAAAAACAAAGAAAATGCAATCAGAGTGGGCAGTATAAATATAGGAAAATATTTGTTTATAGACTTGTTATTCATAAGCTTCCCTAAAAAAAACGGCAGTCCTTGAATCTTTAAAGTTTGGAGGCGAAAGTTCCAAGAACTGCCGAATAATACAAATTAATTTGAATGGTAAATTTTTGGACGAAGCCATAAATGCTCTACCATCCATTGTTTGGCTAACTCGACACTTGCCATTTTTTACCAACTAGAACAAGCAGCGCCATGGAGGGCGCGTCAAAAGTTTGCAAAAAAAGCTCGTGGCTTTTCGCAGAAAAGCCATAGGTAAAAAATGGCAAGGAGGCCATTTTTTACCGCCGTTCCGCCCTTCGGTAACCCTCATCCCGCTTGCGCGGGACTAAAGGGGCTACATGGCGGCGTAGGTTGATTTCGCACTAGTTAGCAGAAGATTCCTTTGCCCAAGAATCCACAACCTGGGCAGCAACTTCATCCCAAGTCTTTGTTCCCTGTGCGTACTTGAGCAGGGCACCGCCAAAGTCATCCTTGAATTTCTGAGACGGAAAGAGGGTAAAGTTCCATGCTACAGAAGTAATTCCGTCTTTTGCCATCCAGTTGCTAATTTCAACTGCAAGCGGATCCGTTGGACGCTCTGAATCAGAGAAGGTGTCAAATGGAGCAATAAAGCCAAGCTTGTTTGTAACATAGTCCTTTCCTGTTGCGCTGGAATAAAGCCAGTAGATAAAGTCTGCTGTTGCCTTCTGGTCTGCATCGCTTGCCTGGCTGTTGATGCAGTAGAAGTTTTCAGTTCCAATGCACAAGCCCTGTGACTCTTCTCCAGAAGCACCAGTGTAAATTGGAAGGTATTTTACGTTCTCTGCAAGAACCTTGTTTCCGCTAACACCTGCAATCTGACCCCAAGCCCAGTTTCCGTTCTGAACCATAACGCACTTTTCGAGGGCAAATTCTGCCATTGAATCTGTTACAGTCTTTGTACCAACACTCTTTCTGTCTACAGTGCTGTTGTTAAGGTAAAGGTCAAGGATGTTCTGGAAATTCTTTCCGTAGCTAAAAGAAATTTTCTTTGTTGCATCGCTTGCAAGGTCAACGTTCCCGCTCTTGAATTCATAATATACGGGAAGGTTTGCAAGGTGGGTCTGCCATCTCCAGTCCTCTCCTGCCTTTAGTGAAGTGCTTGCAAAAACACCGTCAATGCCAAGTTCCTTTGCATTTTTCTGCATGTCTTCCACAACTTCCTTAAGCTTTGCAAAGTTGTTGATTTCATCCATGCTTGAATAGCTTACAGCCTTTGAAGCAAGGGCAAAGTATTTGTCTGTAAGGGCCTTGTTGTAGATGATTCCGTAGCCTTCTACTACATAGGGAATTCCGTAAACGCCGCTTCCTGATGTAATTGCAAGTGACTTGTCAGCAAGGTGTTTGTAGAGTTCAGTTCCAGAAAGATCCTGGCAGTAGTCCTTCCAGTTTGCATAGCCGCGGGGACCGTTAATCTGGAAAAGCGTTGGCGCTTCTTTTGTAGCCATCTTGGAGACAAGGGTCTGCTCGTAGGAATTGTTTGCGGCTGTTTCCACAACAACCTTTACTCCTGTTTCCTTTTCGTATGCAGCTGCAAGTTCCTGATAAATATCTGCAACTTCCGGCTTAAAGTTCAAAAAGCGGACTGTTCCCTTTGCATCTGCTTTCTTTCCGCCGCAAGACACAAGCGAAAGTCCCATTCCCATTACCGCAGCAAGGCAAATTGCACGGCCAAAGATTTTGTTCATTCTTTTCATAAAAAGTTCCTCTTGTTTTTAGGCTGTTTTGGAAACGTTTCCAATTAATTAAATCTTAGACCTTACCCAAAAAGAATGTCAAACTATTTTTTTACTTTTTGCAAACATTGTGATTTTTATACTGCATTTAAATACTTTTATTGTATTTTATGCTAAAAGGCCGACTGCAAGAACAAGAACCAAGTCAGGAATGGCCGCTGCCACCCAAAACCTGCTTCCTGTCTTCATCAAGTGCCTTCACCCTATTTTATGGCATCAGCTTTTTTCTGGTGCTCATCCATTATAGGATTCCAATACTCTGCATACTTTTCCATGTAGCTTGAATTTTCAGGACAATAAACGCCATACCTAATAAACTGCCCATCGTAATAGGTACTCTTACTGGAATAGACGGAATAGAAAAGTTGTGGGGATGTATAAAAGCCCTGCATAAATCCCCTTATATTTGAATTGTAGCTTACACTATCACCACCATCCATCTTCCTAAAGTTTTCCTCATTGCCTAAAACAGCGTAGTTACAATCAGAAAGATATTCTTCACCATCAATTAAAATTGAGGAATCCGTAATGCCTGAGATTTTTAAGGTCTCCACTTTTTCTTCAGAAACATTGCCATCGTCCCCAGCAAACTCAAACCTGGATCTTGTAGTAACAGTCCTGTTTTTAAAGTTGCAGTTCCATGTTCCAAAAGCCCCTGCCCCCATTTCTGCGTATAAAATGCTTACTTCTCCGTTTTGCTTAAAAACATATATGAGCGGCGGACAATCAGGCTTTGCTCTTTTTTGAATCCATTGATTCTTTGTAAGGAATTTTCTAAAAGTTTCATTGTTCCAATTTTTGGTAGAAAAAGGAGCCGGCTTTTTTGCAAGGTAGCCACCAAACACCCATCCGTATTCAGGAGAAAAGCCTTTCCATTCGTATCTTGGCAATAATACTTCAATCCAGGGGGCTGTAATTCCATCGATGGTTTCTTCAGGGCCAACAGAAACTATTTTTACCCCAAGCCTATAAGAAAGCGTTGCAAGTTTTTCTGAAGAAAGGCTCGGCTGGCTTCTAACACGCAAACCTTCCGGAGGCTCAACATACATTGTGCCAATTACTTTTCCATTTTCATAGAACTTACTCTTGTCCGCAAAAACGGCTGCCGTTAAAAGTGCTGCGGCAAACAAAATGCAAAATAACTTTTTCATATTACAAACTCCTTTAGTCCTGTGTAGACGGCGGTATTTTTATTCCGAATCTTTCCGCAATGCCCTTAAGAAGCGGGTGGTCTTCCGAAAGGTATTGGTCAGAAGCAGAGATAAAACTGTCCTTATTCTCTTTTATCCGTTCAAAAAGTGCACGGCACAATTCCTCGTTTCCTCTGTAATAAAAACAAATCTTTGAAAGGTCAGACAATGTTACGCAGTAATTCCCCTCGCAGTCGGCAAAGAGAGCCGCTATAGAATACAGGGCAAACCTGTTGTTGTACACTTCCGTTCTTTCCAAAAGCCTAAAGCCTTTTTTTGCCGCATCGGAAAAGACCTCTTCCTCAAAGAAGTTTTCCGTCAATTCATTCTGCTTGTTAATTGTTTTTAGAATCTCTCCGTTAGAAAGCGAAAGTTCATCACCCTCGTTTAAAGCATCATCCATAAATCCTCCTTAGTTTTTCTTAAAGCCCATACTCCTTATTTAAGTCCAATACAAAATGACCGGCGATTTTTTTCTTCTTCAAGTCCAGCACCACTATGTAATGTATATTCTTTACTTCTGTAATAAATGTTACGTGCCTGTAAGTTCCATCTTTTGCGTCATACACATAACCTATATGCATTTTTCCCAATTCTTCAACCAGGTTATTGCGCACATATTCATCAAATTCTTTTTCGTTAAAATTTTGTGCAGATTGTGTAACGCTTACAAATCCATCTTTTGGGAAAGTTGATTTAAATTCTTCTTCCGTTAACAGCATTATTTTTTGCCCCTTACTTTTCTTATTCCTGCCTCAATTCGTAAGATTGCTTCTACATGCATTATCCAATGTCTGGAAAAGGGCATTTGAATTAGCCCCTTGATGTTTTTATTGCACCAATAATCAATGAGCCATATTGCATTTTCATCGTTACTTACAACCTTTAGCGACTTTATTCTTTCTTTGTCACTATCCGCATATTTTGTCTTTAAGTCTTTGAAGCTAAGATTTTTAAGCCATTCTTCTGTAGAAAGCTTTACCTTTTCGCAGTATTCGTACAAAGCCTGAATGTTCAGCTTTTTTGAAAATTCGGCAATTTGATTTTTAACAAGTTCATTTCCGGTTGTTATTAGGGGGCTTTTGATTTTTGAAATAAAGTTTTCGGAAAATAAAACTTCCTGCCTTTGCTGGATTAAATCATTGGCAACAATGTCTTCTATTCTAAAGATATGCCACAGGCTGTAGGCAATAGATTTGCTGTGGTAGCCATCTGCATTGATGAATGGCATAGCGGAAAAATCCTCGGTTGACAATTCACCTTGCAATTTTTTGATGCAAGCAAAAAGTTTATTGCGGAGCTTGAACAAAGTCTTTTTGCCTTCATCAAAAGTTTTTTCTTTGCTGATTTGAGCCTGCATTTTTTTGTTTAATTCTGACCATTCTTTGTTCATAACTACTCCCCTGCAAAGCAAAATTATTTTAAAGGAACATAGCCAACTTTCTTTACAAGTTTCTGCCCTTCATCAGAAAGAATCCATTTAATCAGCTTTTTTGTATTTTCCGATTCTTTGCCTTTGATGGTAACTGCATAAAAATTGCCCGTAAGAGGATATGTTTTATTTCTGATATTTTCTACGTTTGGCTCTACGCCATTAATCTTAAGCATTTTTACATCAGGATTTTTATTCATGTTCCTAAGAAAATACCTGAATGTATAACCGATTGCATTATCATGATTTTCATAGTCAGAAACCACATCTATTATTCCATCCATAAAAGTTAGTTTCTTGTGAGTTTCAGGAGGAATAAGATCAAAATCTTTTCCCATCATTTTTACAAAAGCAGTTTGACTTCCACTGTTCCTTGCTCTTTGGAAAGGTCTTATCTTTTTCCATTTTCCGCCAAGCTTTCTCCAACTTGTAATCTTGCCGCTGTAAATATCTTTTATCTGCTGGAGGGTAAGACTTTCTACCGGGTTTCTTGCATTTACAATAAAAACAAAGGCTTCGCATCCAATCGGATACATATTAAATTCCAAGCCCTTTTCTTTAGCTTTTTCCTCCTGCTCTTTTGAAGGTTCCGCCACAAAGATGATGTCATCTTCTCCCGATATAAGCTTTTCGTATGCCCAGTTTGTTCCTGAAAATCTAATAAAATATTCAACATTACAATCTGAAGGATATACAGCTTCGGCAAAAGAACAGTAAACAGGAAAAAGAGCTGTTGCTCCGTCTATAACAGGAAGATTATCATCATTTGCAAATTTTAGTGTTGAGTCCGAATCAAGATGCGCAAGGCTTTGTGATTGCCTAAATGGAACATAATACAAGCTATACATTGCCTCCTGTTCTACTTTTAAAACACGTGAGGCACATGAGGCAAACATTAAAATACTTGGTGCAAGACAAAGTGTTAAAAAAACTTTCTTCATTCTTCTCTCCTTTTTGTGGTCTGCCCGTTTTCTATTCAACATTCCATGCAGTCCATTCGATATGATTATATTGCATTACATCATCTGACTTTTTCACACTTTATGTCTAGAAACGAAACCACATCTTTATACTCTTTTTCACCAGTTGCAATTTCATATTCTATGCGCTTTAGTCCCCTTTGATAATCACTTTCGTCCATCATTGCAAGCTGGGAAACATCGCACCTCTTATAGTTTTCGTAGAGTTCTTCTATGCTTTTATAGCTTTCGTAATATTCACGCTTTACACTGATTTTTGAAAAGCCCGCCTTGCAAAGTTCATGACAGAGCAGTTCTTTTGGCCAGAACCTATGCAAATCTTCGCAATAACTTTCCGGGCAATATTTATACACCCACCAGTCTTTCATGTATTCAGGTTCTACATTCCGGTATTTGAAAATTCCTTTATCGTTGAGCGTAGAAAATATTTTTGCCAATGCAACTTTTTTGTCTTCAAAATGATGAAAGGCAAAATTGCAGACAATAAAATCGCACTTTGTATTTAAGCTAAGATTTTCCGCTGTTGAGTGAATGAATTCTGCATCTAGTTTTTTCTCTTTTGCAAGCTTGAGCATATCCTCAGACGCATCCATACCAATCCATTTTATTTTTTTACTGTTGAATTGACTTTGCTGCCAATAGAGCCAGTTGCCAGTTCCGCAGGCCAAGTCCAAGACTGTAACTTCTTCTTTGCGAGAAAGCAACTCTTCAAGATCCTTGTCTAGCGGAAAATCCGTTCGTGATTTGTTTTTATCATAAACCTTTGAAACTTTTGTATAATTTGTTTTTAGCATTTGTTCCTCATTTGTATTTAAGTTTAAACACGCGGATTGAGCGTACGGTATTCTTGCAATCGTTCTAATTTATTTTAATTGAAGGAACACTTTTCCTTCTTCTTCCAGGCATAAAATAACATCATTTATGTTTCCTGGCTTTGTTGTTTTTGGACTTAATTCTATTGCTTTACTTTTATTTTCATTCAGGTACTTTATTCCTTTTTCTATTTCATTCATTTCAAAATAATTTTCAACAATCATCATATAAATGATTGGTTTTTGATACTTTTCCAAATCGTCAAGATTCTGTTTTAATTTTTCTTGTGCAGACAATTGCTTATTCTCTACTTTTTTATAGTAAACAAGCTTTTCGTTTTTTAAACAATATAACAGTGCCCAAGAATCTTTCATACTCTCATCTTCAGGAATTATTTGATTCTTGGCTTTATCATAGTTTGTCATTATCAACAATGTTTCATTATTGTCAGGTAATTGAGCGAATGAGATTTCCAAGTCTTGATTATCAAAAAAATCTTTAACAACTATTTTGCATTTACACCCTTTTTTTAGATTGTCATAAACTTTTATACAAATTTCTCTTAGGTCATCTTTATTCACTCTATTTAGTAAATTTAAATTAAAGAAAATATCTTGATAGAATAAAGTAACGTATTCAAACTTTGAATTCATTTTTGAAAAATCCATTGTTTTTTCTGAATACGCATATAATTCAAGTTGCATATTTTTCTTTGTTTCAGAAAATACAGATATTGAAATAAACATTGCCAAAATCAAACTTAAAACTTTTTTCATTTTCTTCTCCTTGCCAGACTGGCGGACACAAACATTTGTTATATGTTTTGTGCTACTAATATAATTCTTTTATTTCTCGCTTGCTTTTTCGAGAACTTCTACTGAGGTTATGCAAGTGTCCTGATATTTTGTTCCCTTATAAACTTCAAGAATTGTTAGTTTTACATGCTTTACATCTTCAGGAAGAATTATCTGGGTAAATTCAACTTCATCCCTGAATTCAAATTCCTTTTTAATGCCAGTGTCTGTTTGGAGAAGGGCTTTTTTGATGCGGTTGTTTTCTTTGAAAAGATGCGGTTTTAATGGATCGACATATCCATTAAGGATGCGGACATCCCGAGGAAACCTGGCAGAAGAAGACATATCAAACTCAAATGTTTCACCAATGCCGTCTCCTTTCTTTCCTTCCGCCCACGGCTTTATCTGATTGCTCCATAAATTTACCTGTTTGTAAAGTAGAGGCATGGCATAGATTCTGGCGGTATTTTCTGGTGCATAAGAAGTTTTGCCATCTTTTAGGTATGATGAAGCATTGTATGTTTTTATATTATAACCATTGTCGTGTTTGTTAGAAGGGGATGAAAAATATTTCTGAACGGCTTTTTTGTCATCTTTTAGGAATTCAGAATTGTGTTCAAAGAATGAATAGCGGAATAAATTTGGTTCGGACAACCATTCGCTTTCATCTTCACTTACTTTGGCTGTATGGGTATCAATAATGGTAAAGTGATGTTCAAGCTTGTTGTTTTTGCCAAAAAGCTTTAGATGCTTGTAGCCATATTCATCAATATACATATCTACATTCTGTGAGTCGTATTTATTTGAGCCAAGCGCAAGAGAAAGGGTTGCATAGCGGCTGTCTGTATCTTCTGACACATAGATTTTCTCATAATCATCTATCCAATAGAAATCTTTATTAAAAAGATTTTTTGTCTTTTTTACAGTTTCTGTTTTTTCGTAAATTGAAGAACTGCCTGAAGGCTGGGAAACATATTCAAAATATTTTCCAAAAAGAGCAGTATCATCTGAATAGGAACAGCGGGCTTTATAGTCTTCAAAATCTTTTGTTTCCCAGTCATCTTCACGGTCATCCTTTGAAGGAGCTCTAGTATTTTCTATCAATGCAGAGATGCAGGTGTCCTGATATTTTGTTCCTTTATAAACATCAAGAATTGTAAGCTTTATTGATTTTGACGGCTTTGAAAGCTCAAGGTAATTGAAGTAAACTTTGTCTTCAAAATTCATAGTGTATTCCAGTTTGTTTGTAAGGTCTTCTACCTTAAGCTTTTTTACGCGGCTGTTTTCCTTAAAGAGTTTCATGTTTTGAATATCTGCATAGCCGTTGAGGATTGAAAATCCATAAATCTGATTCTTGAATTCAACAGAAATTGTTTCGTTTATGCCATACCCTTTAGCTCCTTCAACCCATGGAATATGAGAATAGTTCCACCAATAAGGGTGACAACAGCAGCCAATTTCAAATGCCCTAAAAAGATTGATGGGAGCGTAAACTACATCTTGTCCGTATTGCTCTTCTTTTAAACTGGAAGAGGCGGAAATTGATTTTACATTATAGCTATGGAAAGGAGTACCGTCGCCTGCTGAATCTTCAGAATTGGAATAACGGTCATATTTATTTTTTCCGTCATAACGGAAATTAGCAAAAAGCTGCTTGACTCCTTGGCCGTCAATAATAAGAGCCTGGCGTCCGTTAAAAGTGAGCTTTAAAAATCCGTCTTTGTCGTAGGCAAGAAGTTTTCTGTCCAGCTTCATCATTTTCTTTTCATAAGGCAGCATAAGATAAAGTTTACTGTCGTTAAAGAAAATAAAAGATTCCCCTTCTTCTCCAAGTGTTATCTGGTGTATTGAAGCTGCAAAAACAGAAGCGATTCCAGTTATGCAAATCATAAGCATGATTAAAAAAAATCTTTTCATTTATTTTCCTCCAGGCATTCAGCTAGACATTTTTAACAGTGAATTATTCTTAAGCTAATTATCCAATTCTTTTTCCATATACCCGCATGTAAAGGGGAAGAAATCAAATTTCTTTGTTCCAACATGAACGAAGCCTTCATTTTCATACCACTTTCGGAGAAGGGTATTTTCTTCCACAATTCCAATGTTGATTTTATTGCATTTATGAGATTGAGCCTGTACATAAGCGTCTTTAAGCAACTCATGGCCGATTTTCTTATGACGATATTCAGGAAGAACGCAAAGATTGCTCAACTCACATTCACCTTTTTCTTGCAGCGAAAGGGAATAATATCCGATTATCTTTCCGTCTGGATTGAAATAGCCGAACATGAGTCTTTGTTCCTTGTCCATTTGATTAAAGAGCCGCTCTTCTGTTGTGGCAAAGGCAGTGAATCTTGGGGCGTTTTCGATGGTAAATCCAAACTGATTGGCAATTGTCATAAAGCTTTCCTTTATGACTTTTACACATTCTGGCAGATTGTTTTTGCTTATTTCTTTTATCATTTTTTTCTCCTTTGAAAGCTCCCCTGTGCGGATGCCTACATAATTACAATTATACTGTTCCGGGGAAGCTTTGTAAACGAGAGAAAGGCTTGGATGCTGTGCAAAGATATTTCTTTATTATTTTCTAATGTGATTTTAAAGGATGCAAATCATAGACAAAACCATTTTCGCCAATTAAAGTAAGTCTATTTTGCATGCAAACTTTTACTTTATATTTTTGAACCCATGGATCTTCTTCATATATCTGGCAATCTGAAATGTACAAAGTTCCATCATCAAGAAGTGACCATTTACCATTAAAGCCTTCACTTTCCTTAAAGCCGTGACGGAAAGTACCATCACTGCGAATATAAATAATACTACTGTCATTTTCCCAAGTACCAATGAGCCAATTTAGATTGATTTCATCTTTTTTTAAAAATTCTTTGAGAGTTTTTGCTTTTTCAATATTATCACTTTTTTTGTTTGCATTGTCTTTCATTGAAATTGTTTTACAACCAATAAAAGATATTGTAAAAATGCAGAATGAAAGTATTATGTTTGATATTTTCTTCATTTTTTCTTTCTCCTACAATGATGAAGCAAACTTTAACTTGTCTTTATATTCATCTTCTGTTTTAGTCATATATTTTTTATAATAGCAAATTAAGCTTGATAATGCTAGTAATATATGTGATTTTACTTACCCAAATACAGCCTGTCTAAGAATATTATTTATCCGAGTCTGATAACCTTTTCCCATATTTTTTAGGGCAGAAAGAAATTCCGTCATGTTTCTTTTGATTTATAAGATCTTTCTAACGCTTTAGTAGTCTATTCTATTACTTTCATCAAAAGCATATCGATTTCGTTCATTTCTTCTTTAGATTTTTTGAAATTATAGAAAAAAAGAAAAATCATAACTGCTAATATTGCATAAATCGTGGCAGAAATACGAAAATCATGAAATGCAAATAACAGGGAAGCAATTTTAGCGAACATACCGACAAAAAATAACAATGTAAGAATACTCACGCAGATTCCTTTTTTGCAAATTAATGTTCCATTTTCTCTTAGAAAAATTTTGTATTTTGGAAAAAACATCCGTTTGAAACTTTTGCCACAAATGATGATTTTTTCTTCTTCTCGAAAACAATCAAGCAAGTCAAAATCAATCACGCCGATAAAATCTTCTTTGTTACCCTGCATTTCACCAGTAATAACTTTGTCGAAATCATCAGAGAGCCTTTTTTCCAGACCAATTTTCTCTGAAATTCCCGAAATTGAATTTTTTTGAGAGTTAATTTCTTCTTTTCCCGTACAAATCGTGAACACGATAAATCTCCCTTTTATCCGCTCCCCAGGTGCTACAATCACTAACGCATTATTCTCTTGCCAGCAATTTTAGGTGCATCATCTTCCGTTTCCGGCAGGTGATACAGAAACTTGTGCCACTGTTTGGGCGTCCGCATAACAATGAGTTAAACCGCACAGGCCTTGAGCCTGTGTCGGCTTTGAACTTCTTGTTATACGATAAAGATTACTTCATCGTAAACAAATTTTCTCCATATTTTTATTTAAAGAAGCAACGCTTCTTTGTTAAAAATTTATTTTTTCAAGCGACGAAAGTCACGTACTACCGCTTTCTTGCGTTGCTCAAAAGTTCAATTAATTTTTTTAATCGAGTTTGCCTCGATTAAAAAATATTCCTTATAAAAATTTTATATTCGGTGATTCTTTACCTAAGACTTCATTTCCTGTATCAAATTTCTTTTTACCATCTCGGTCAACTTTTGGATTTGTTGGAATTGTGAAAATTATATGTATTTTAAAATCTGGATTTGAATTTATAAAATTCTTGCAGGCATAAATTGCCTGGCACCATGCATCATAAATTGGATAACCAAATATACCAGCGGAAATTAAAGGAAATACAACAGAATGTAAATCATTCTCTTTGCAAAGCTCTAAAGATTTTTTATAAGCTCCATAAAGTTTATCTTTTTCGCCATGCATTCCATCAATCCAATAAGGTCCAACTGCATGGATTATAAACTTTGCAGGGCAATTAAATGCAGGTGTTATTACAGCAGAGCCTTCATCACAATGTCCAATTTTATCACAGGCTTTTTGAAGTTCTTCTGAGCCTGCCCTTCTAAAAATTATTCCACAGACACCGCCACCTTCTTGCAATGCTGAATTAGCAGCATTTACAATTGCGTCAGCAGGAATGTCTAAAATTCCAGCATCTTCGATTAAAATATAGGTTTTGTTTCTTAACATTCTTTCATTATCTTCACCAAAAGCCCGTCCAATGGCATTTACCATATTCCAATCAATATTTTTTGTGTCATTCATTTAAAATCACCTCTTTTGATAATTATAGGATTTTAAGTAAAAATATTAACTTTGAGCGGAATCTTTTTTCATTATTTTCTGAATATATACATCGGGATCTTTCAGAACTGTATCGTATTCAGATTTATGAATTCTTTTGGAATCAAAATCAATTTTTACATCTTGGAGAAATTTCTGAAAGTCTGAGTTAATTTCACAGAGCTTGTTCATTGTTTCCCAATCGAGTTCAGATTTTTTATTTGCATGAAAAATAACTGAAGATGAATCAATATCGTCTAAATCAAGTTTTATTAAGCCGATTCCAAACGAGGCAGACAATCTTTCCAATTCATTCATAAGTTCATCATCATCAACAATTTTTGCAGCAACTAAATAACCTTCATTTGCCCAGGAAGAATTTGATACGGCTTGAAAGAAGTATTCTCTGTAATTTGAACGATTTATTTCTTTTTTCATTTCAAATGAAAGCAACTGTATTGCGTTTGAGGAACTGATTTTATTCAATTCGATAATTTCATCTTTCCATTCTTCAATCGGAATATAAACTCCAACAAGGTCAGGATGAATCCATTCGTTTAAGCCATCCTTTTTTGATTTTTCATGAAAAATCGTTTTCGTCATAATTGCTTTGCCATTATTGAATGACGCATTTGAATAAGCAAAATAGGTAAGAAGTGGATGCAATTCTCTTTCTGTATAAGATGTCTTCACATTTTTGACAATGATATTTTCTTCTTTATCAATATTGCTTATAAACTCTTGGGAAAGAGTTGACATTTTGGATTTTAAGAAAAAACGTGCTGGTCTTTTTCCAATTTTTACAAATTTTGTACTCTCATTGTCTCTTACATCAACAAAAAGTCTTGCTCCTAATGTCTGCCATGGAGTTTTTCCTGTTGTTGATAAGCTTTTATCCAATCCCATATCAACACCATTTTTCCATATATCTTGAAAACTTAATGGTATTGATGAATTCTCCAAAACTTTTTCTGCAAAATCAAAAAATGTAAACATCTTTTCTTCTCCAACTAGCGGCTCAATAAGCCGTCCACATAACAATAATTATACTGTTCCAAGGAAAGTTTGTAAACGAGAGAAAGGCGGCGAATGTTGAAAAGAGGGTTGCATATTAAGCCTAGCCCCGATTGGAAGGGTGGCGCAGCCAAACCGCCGCAGGCGGGTCGGAGCGAGAGCGGAGCCCTGGAAAGCGGGTAAAAATTGAATCCATGCAATTTTTACCCACGAGTCTTCTTGCGAAAACTTGCCAGCCCCTTTGTAAACAAATGACGCGTCATCCTTGGTGCTTCTTGTTAGAAAAATTGCATGGAGTCTGGCCGTTTCCGAAGGACCAGACACAGTAAGACCAAAAAATACGCTCCAGATGATTATGAAAAATTATTAGACCAGTTCCTTTTTGATTGCGTTCAGAAGCTCGTCGTAGGTTTCGAAAGCGGGGATGGTTGGGTTGTCGGCTTTGATTTGGTCGGTGCTTTTGAAGAGGAAGCCTGCCTTGCTTGCCTTTATCATGCCCAGGTCGTTGTGGCTGTCGCCGGAAGCGATTGTCTGGTAGCCGATGGACTGGAGGGCTTTTACGGTTGTGAGCTTTGACTGTTCGCACCTCATTTTGAAGCCGGTTATTTCTCCGGAGGGGGCAACTTCGAGTGTGTTGCAGAAGATTGTTGGCATGCCGAGTTTTTTCATGAGCGGGGCTGCAAACTGTGTGAAGGTGTCGCTTATGATTATGACCTGGCAGAGTGAGCGGAGTTCGTCAAGGAATTCTTTTGCACCGGGCATTGGGTCTATTGTTGCGATTGTTTCCTGGATTTCTTTGAGGCCAAGGTGGTGTTCCTTTAGGATTCCAAGGCGCCACTTCATGAGCTTGTCGTAGTCGGGTTCGTCACGGGTGGTGCGCTTGAGCTCAGGGATGCCGGATGCCTTTGAGAATGCAATCCAAATTTCTGGAACCAATACGCCTTCCAAGTCTAGGCAGGTAATGTACATGTTGTTTGCCATATTTTCCTCTTTAATTCATTTCTAATTGTTTTGTGCCGTGAGTATAGCAAATTTTCTGATTATTGGGAATCAGGGGATTTTTTTAGGTCTTCCAGCACGGCTTTTACTTCGTAGGAGAATGAATACAGATCGTTGAAGAGCATCTGGTTCTTTGAGGCACACTCGGCAAAGAGGTTTACAGTTTTTTTGTTGAGGTCGTCAAAGTGCTGTATCTGCTCTATGAGGCTGTTTATATTCTGTATGTTGGTGGAAACCTTCTGGCCAATTCTGTTTACGTTCTCGTTGTTTTCGCCGTTGATTTTCCTCATCATGTCGAAGCGTTCAAGGGTTTTGTCTGCCTGGTCGCTCAAGCCCCTTAGGTTTTTGGAATTGTTCTGGGTGTCAGAGCCAAGCAGGGAAATGGATTTTCCAAGGCGGCCTATGTTTTCGGAAATGCGTTCGGCTGCTTTTTTTGTTGAATCCGAAAGCTGCTTTACTTCGTTGGCAATGATCCTGAATCCTGCACCTGCGGCACCGGCATGGGCGGCTTCTATTGAGGCGTTGAATGACAGGAGGTTTGTCTGCTCGGAGATGTTCTGAATCTCGTCCACCTGCTTTGAGATGCGGTTGGTCTGTTCAACCAGGTCTGCAAACTGTTCTACGTACTTTTTATGGTCTGCCTCTATTTGCGCAACGGTATTGTGCAGGGATGAAATTGCCCCGTAAATTTCGTTCAGGCGCAGGTTGTTGTTGGAGGCACGGTCTGAAATTCCGCTGACTTCGGCTTCCACTTCTGACGATGACTGGGCAAGGGAGGTTAAGACTTCCTTTTGCTGGCTTGCGGCTACTTCCTGCTTTTCGCGGTTTGCAACATATTCTCTAAAGAATTCTGAGCCTACTGCATCTTTTGCAATGTATTCGATAAGCGACTGAATTGCATCGAGTCCGCTGTTTATAAGTTTGATACTTTCCATATTCAGTCCCCCATTACAAGTGTTACAAGTGTCTGGTTGCAGTGGATGCGTCCCAGCTGTTCCCCGTAGCAAGAAAAGCCTGCAAAGGTTGGGAAGTTGGCCTTATACTTGCTGATTATTTCCCTGGAGATATTCATTCTGGCAAAGGCAAGGGTTCTTGTTATGCAGGTCATCATAAGGACAAATTTTGGGTGGGGAATGGCGCTGCGTATCATGCGGCAGGTTTCGTCGCATTTTTCAAGCGGGTCGCCTATCTGCATAAGTTCCAGGGTTGAGTTGGGGACTACGCGGGCAAAGAGGTTTATTTCTTTTGACGGTGTGAATCCAGCAAGGGCTGCGATACAGACCTGACCGTTCAGGAAGCGGCCAAAGGGGTGCTCGAAGGTCATGTTTGCGGCTTCTTCTTCGGAGACACCAAGTTTTTTTGCATAGACTTTTTGCGCGGCTTCTCCGTCGAACTTGATTATCTTTCTGTTTACGGTGTCTGCCTGGGAGACAAAGAAGGTCTTTCCTGACCTGTTGAAAATATCTTCCTGCCTTATGTCGAAGGGGGATGATGTTTTTACGAACATGAATGCTGCCCCGTCCTGGGTGGTCTTGCCGTTGTAGCTTACGAAGGTCTTGGGTTCGTTGCCAGTGTAGCCTGCCGTTCCGCCTGCCAGCTTAAAGTTGTCGTTCTTTATTATGGAATAAAAATTGGTAAGGATTGACTCTTCTGCATTGAAGACTCCGTTTATGAAGGCAAGGGCAAAGGCGCTTGTGTGGGAGTTAGGGTCGTTGGTCTTGATTCCGCACTGCTGCAGGGCTTTTTCTATTTCCGCCTTGCAGGCAACCGGGTACTTGCTTCCGTGCTCGACAAGTACGCCCCTGACCTTTACGCTTGAAGAGCTCATCGTGGTAAGGACGACCGTATCGTTCATAAAGCCTTCCATGGAAATTTCGCCGGCTGTGCTTGCCCCCATCACTTCTGAATTTGGGAAGTGCTTTTTTATTTCTTCCGACAGTTTTGCAAAGTCATACCTGATTGCCGCCATAAAGAACACGGCCTGATAGCTTTCCGCAGATTTCCTTAGTTTGGAAACCAGCTCCGATGCCGCAGA
>Ga0310695_10006599_pt1 | contig 19062 bp, 24 predicted proteins | sample RumenRJG_04DNA_FD_203882 | JGI IMG/M metagenome (GOLD analysis project Ga0310695, IMG submission 203882) | Bovine rumen microbial communities from Lethbridge, Alberta, Canada - RJG_04 (v2) (version 2) | ecosystem: Host-associated > Mammals > Digestive system > Stomach > Rumen | place: Canada...
GGCGGCGATCCATCGTGCCCGCAATATCGCGGCACCGCTCAATGCCAAGCGCCTGCACCGCCGGACTCCCTGTGCCGTCAAAGCAGATCACTGCTACGACTGCAAAAGCCCGGACCGGATCTGCCGCAGCCTCTGCATTTTCTGGGAGCGGCCTACTCTGGTGGATGCCTGTGAACTCGTGCTGATCCGGGAAAATCTCGGTTATTGATGAAAAGCATGGATGAAAAGAAAGGACAGAATCATGAAATTCAAGTTTGCGCACAATAACTTCAATGTACTCGACCTCGAAAAGAGCCTGAAATTCTATGACGAGGCGCTCGGTTTCAAGCCAGTCCGCAAATTGGAGCGGCCGGGCTTTACGCTCGTTTACCTCTCCGATGGCGGCCAGACTCCGCATGAGCTGGAACTCACTTGGCTGCATGACCGCAAGGAGCCGTATAATCTCGGCGAAAAGGAATTCCATCTTGCGGTACAGACCGATGATTTCGAGGCTGCCTATCAGAAGCATAAAGCGATGGGCTGCATCTGCTACGAAAACAAAGCGATGGGCATCTACTTCATCAACGATCCGGATGGCTACTGGATTGAGATCCTGCCTGCCGATATGTGACAGCTCGTCATCCGCGAAATCCTGTCTGCCTGCATTTCCTGGCAGATGGGATTTTTCTATATGCGAAAAAGCACGGCAGGCTTCGTGAGTCTCCGTGCTTTTGTTTATTTCGCAGGAATGGTTATTTGCCCCAGACTTTTTCTGCGATAGTTTTGACAAGGCGGATCTTGGCCCATTCTTCGTCTTCAGTTAGGAGATTGCCTTCCTCGGTCGAGGCGAAACCGCACTGGGGGCTCAGGGAGAGCTGGTCGAGCGGCAGGTATTTTTCGGCTTCATGGATGCGCGCGATGACGTCATCTTCCTTTTCGAGCTCCGGCGTCTTCGAGGTGATGAGGCCGAGGACGACTTTCTGGTCTTTGATGAAGCGCAGAGGCTCGAAGCCACCGGCGCGGTCAGAGTCGTATTCGAGAAAGAATCCATCGACATGGCAGTGGGAGAAGAGGATGTCGGCAACTGGCTCGTAACCGCCCGCAGAAGACCAGGTCGAACGGAAGTTGCCGCGGCAGATGTGCATGGTGATGGTCATGTCGGCCGGCTTCGCCTCGAGAATCTTGTTGAGCACTTCGACGTACTTGCGGCCAACTGCGTCGACATCGATGCCGCGCTCCGCGTAGGCCTTGCGCTTATCGGCGGAGCAGAACTCGCCCCAAGAAGTATCGTCGAACTGCAGATAGCGGCAGCCGGCTTCGTAAAAGGCCTTGACCGCCTTCTGATAGGTAGCGGCGATGTCGCGGAACAGGTCATCCTCATTCTGATAGCGCTCGATGGGCTGATATGCGGCGTTGCGGACACAGCAGATGAGATGCAGCATCGAGGGGGACGGAATCGTCTGCTTGGCCGTCGCGTCACCGGCAACGGACTTCAGGAAACGGAAATGGTCGAGGAACGGATGATTCTCCGGGAAATCGATCTTGCCCGTGATCTGGATCGTTTCGGCTTTCGGCTGGAACCCTTTGAATGCTACAGAGAAATGCTCGGCCTTGATCTTGTCGACACCTGCGAGATTCCAGAGGAAATCGAGATGCCAGAAGGCGCGGCGGTATTCGCCATCCGTCACGGCCTTAAGGCCAGCCTTCTTCTCATCGGCCACGAGTTCGCGGATGCTCGCGTCTTCCTGTGCCTTGAGCTCAGCGGCCGTGATCTTGCCATCTTCAAACGCCTTTCTTGCGGCCTTGAGCGTCGGCTTGCGTAGGAAACTGCCGACAATGTCATAGCGGTAAGGGATTCTTTCTGTCGTCATAATAAAGATTCCTCCTCAATATGCATACAAAATTCATTGGAATACTTGTGTTTTCTTGCTATACACGGTATTATACAGGAAAGGAATACATTTTAAAAATATCGAAAATATATCGCCTGTGATAGAGAAAAACTATAACAGCGTGCAATTACCAATCACATGGGAATATAGGGGCGCCTGAGGATGCTAACCGGACATGGCGGATCCCAAAAAACACCTCGTCCAGACGGGATGGATCCACCTCGCGTTCAGCGTTGGCAGCAAAGAAAAAGTCGACGCGCTGACGGCCCGCCTGAAAGCAGACGGCTACGAGGTCATAAGCGGCCCGCGCACGACAGGTGATGGATATTACGAAAGCGCAGCAATCCGTAAATACAAAAAACTTGGTTTTCAAACAACTGAGACAGTCGAAAACCATTCATGGAGTACCAAAGGAGAAACGGTATATGAAGTAAAGATGGAAATGAGCTTAACTTGATAACGCGGGCCGCGTACGGACGGGATTCGTGGCGTATCAGAAATGAATCGTATTACCGTTTTACTACTGCTGAGAGATTCCCTGTCCGAGTGGAAATGTGCTTGCTTTGATGGTATAATGGCGATTAATGAGGATAGTGGTTCGGAATGGAAATTGAGCGGCAGTTTTTAGTCCCTAAGCTGCCAGCCCTGCCGGATTCTTACGTGCAGATTGAGCAAGGCTACATTGCGCTGGAACCCGAGATACGGTTTCGCGCGATCAACCAAGAGAGGTTTTATCTGACGGTAAAGCGCGGCGCAGGGCTCGCTAGAGAAGAGTTTGAAGTGGAAATTCGTGCAGATGAATATGCAAATCTGAAAAAACGGCAGCTCCCCGATACGATACTGATCCAGAAGCGGCGCTATCGTATTCCCTTGGATGATGGATATACCGCGGAACTCTTCGTACATGAGGGACACTTGGCAGGATTCAATTACGTAGAAGTAGAATTCGGCAGCGAAAACGAAGCGCTATTGTTTGTCCCGCCCTTGTGGTTTGGACGCGAGGTCACGGATGATATACGCTTTTCTTACGGAGCATTGGCGAGAAAAGACGGAGCTGAGATTGTTAAAAGCTTTTAGAAAATCCTATGTGTCCTTGTAGTTGCCTGTGAAGCATTGACTGAGAAATGCCGTTGCCATATTGATACGAGAAGTATCTGCGCCCCGATAATGGAAAACGCCGGTTGAATGGGTTCTTGACGCATGGTGCGTCAAGGACTCATTTTTGTTCGAGGCTGATTTGCTGGCAGGTATTCTCATAATCGGTAAAAATATCTTTTCAATAGAAATGCTTTGTGTTATAATATAGTAAAACCTAAATGCATCACTGATTCTGAAAGAGGTGAATGGTATGACGGTGAAACGGTTATTGGCAGTCGGGGATTTTCATGGGGAATGGCAGAAATTCCAATCCATGTATGAGAAAGTCGCTTTTAATCCGGAAGAGGATCTGATGATATTCCTCGGCGATTATCTGGACCGCGGCAGCGAACCTGTGCCGGTGATGGATTTCGTCCTGTCCCATCAAGATACGGAGAACATGATATTCCTCCGCGGGAATCATGAGCAGATGTTCTTTGACTCCTTCCGCTGCGCGCCGGACAAGGCGATGGGATTCGGAGAGTGGTTTGATTCGCCGAAACGTCTGTGGTTCGATAACGGCGGGAGCATCACGTTCAACCGTATAAAGAAATCCGGCCGTATGTATGAACTCAACAGGACATGGCTCGATTGGATTGATAAACTGCCGCTATACGCGGATATCGTTGTCGGCGAGCAGCATTACTGGTTCATGCATGCAGATTGCAACCCGACAATTCCGCTCGACCAGCAAGAGACCAGCACTTTGCTATGGGGACGTTCGCTTGCCGCGCATCCGGAACTGAATGATGGAGCGAACATCATCGTGCTCGGCCATACGCCTGTGCAGGCACTCGGTTATCCGGCCGAACCGCAATGGCTGGATGACGGGAAAGTGGTGCTGGTCGATACCGGAAGTTTTCTGAAAAACGGACACATTTCTTGCGTCGACCTGCTCAGCCATACGGTCTATCCGTCCGACTGAAAGTTTTGTACGATAATCAGAAATAGAAAGGGATGGCTGACGATGGCCCATGCATATCCAGAAATGTATGTTGCCGATGCTCGGAAAAATCTAGGGGATTATTACGATTTTGCCGTCAATGGCAATCACCTTACGCTCGAAGATGCAGTAGATCTTCTCGAGAAGTCCACGATTGCCAGGCAGTTCGGCAAGGGAAATCCGAAATATATCGCGGGGAGGACGGGACGCGAGCTGTTCCTCGATGCACAGTTCCTTTTGGGTCTCCCAGAAAGGGAAGAACCATATCATCGAGGGTTGCAGAAGCCCCCGGAATACTGGTTCGGCTGGGTTGTCGCCTATTACCAATGGTTGCGCAATATCCCGTTCAAGGCCATCTTCGAGAAAATCCCGCCGCAGAATATCTTGAACCTGTATTGGCCGTTGCACGAAGCAGATGAGCGTAAATTCATAGAAGCGCTGGACAGACGAATGGCGAAAAAGGAGTAAGGAATGGGCGAGGATAAGCAGATTTATCTGGTCCGACATGGAGAGAGCGAAGGGAATGCCGGGCTGCCGAGCGAGGATCATACGAAGATTCCGCTTACGGCCACTGGCATGGAGCAGGCAAAGATGGTTCCAGACCAGTTGCCATGGGCGCCGCAGCTGATTGTCGTTTCCCCGTTCCTTCGCGCGAGACAGACCGCGCAGCCGACGATAGAGCGATATCCGGATGTCCCTGTTGAGGTATGGCCGGAGGTTTGCGAGTTTACGTATCTGGCGCCGGACTCCTGCCGGGGAACAACATCTGCTGAGCGGCGGCCGCGCGTGGATGCGTATTGGGCCTTGAACGACCCGTATCACTATGATGGAGAAGGGGCCGAGAGCTTCGACGCACTCACCAGCCGGGCAAAGCAGGCCGTGAAGCATATCCAAGACTGCCCACAGATTCGGATCGTCATCTTCTCCCATGCGCAATTCATCCGCATACTGAAAGATGTACTCGCAAACCCGACCGATACCGTAGAAACGCGGATGGCGCGGTTCCGTAGCCTGCCGCGGATACAGAATTGCGAGGGAGCGTTGCTTACCGTTCCCAATTAAGGAGGAAGATTTATGCAATTATCCAAACTAGAAAAAGAAATCCTGCAATCCCTTTATGACCAGTATCAAGAAGGGGCACCGCAAGATAAGCCTAAAGATCCAGACTGCTATTTAGTTGAAGTACTTTTAGAAGCAGGTGATGATGATCCCACAGAGGAAGAAAAAGAAGCCTATCAGGATCTCGTTGACAAGGATTTGCTCAATTCCGTTGATTTTGAGCCGGACGAGGAGCACCCGAATCGGCATGTCATGTCTTTTGGTTTGTCGGTGCTGAAGCAATATCCGGATATTATTGCGGGGAAAGAGCTTAAGAGTGCTAGTGAAGCGATGGACGCATTGAATGTGAAAAGTGGAAAGGACGAAGAAAAATAAAATCGTGTTCTTTGTTATTGCCGGATAAAATGGCAGATTTTCTGAAAAAGAAAAAGCTTTCCGGCAAAGAGCGGATGCTCTCCAACGCGTTAATGCTGTATCCCTTACTCGAGAACGGCTCGCTCACGCATGAACAGATTGCCGCACTGATGGGATTGGAGGAAGCAGATGTCCGTCGTATCTACGATCACTATGGACTGCCCGACCTCGCGAATTGTTCAGCTAATCCCTACGATAAAGAGCGGGCATATCTGGAAGATTATCAGAGACGGCTGCATCCTGAGCAAGCGGAAGAATGATAGGAAAAACAGGGGCGCATGTTACGCTCCTGTTTTTTGCGATTTATCGTTCATCTAGTTTTTTAGTTTTAGCCAACAACATACGACATCCTCCCGGAAGGGAGAGGTTTCTTTCTTTATGCATGACTGCTTCGTTTCGATGATGGGGTAGGGCATCTCGAACTGCGGCGCGTTCCACGGAAGGAGGATGGCGTTGATTTTCTTCTCAAGCGTGGCAAGGGTAGAATCGTAGGAGGACTTATGCAGGGCAAGGAATACCGTGTCGACGTGGAAGCGGAACCTCAGGAAATCGCTCGGACAGAGATCAATCTTGTCACCGCTATCGGTATAGAAGGTCAGCGGACGGCCTATCCCCATGTTCTCGTCGCTGCCGATATAATCGATGGCCCGCGCCTCTCCAAGATAGGTCTGACGGAAGGTGAGCAGCTCGTCCATCGTCGGCACGTGACGGCGGTGCACCCAGCTCGAGAGCGTGTGCAGGACATCGTCGTTGAGCGCAATCGGACGGTAGCCCATGTGCTCGAGCGAGAGCGGCCAATACAGGCGGAAGATATCGTCGCGGTGGAGATTATGCAGATGCCCGTGGATGTTGATGTCGGCAGAGTGCCCGTATTTCGGGCGATGGGAAAAGAGCACATGGATTCCGTGCAGGTCGAGCGTCATCTCCTCTGCGACGAACTGAAATCCGGCTGCCATATATTGCTCGGCGCTCTTCTTGTCATGATTGCCGCGCACGAGGATCTTCTGTCCCGGCACGACGTGCAGGAACCGTTCCAACGCGCTATCGTCCCATGCGACATCACCGAGGTGAATCAATGTGTCCTCATCCGTGAGCATTTTCTGGCAGTTCTTGATGATGAGATCCGTGAAGCCCTGCGGCCTGCCACAGTAAGGAATCATGTTCTTATGCCCGAAATGGGTATCCGTGATAACGTAAAGCAAAACAATCACCTCTCTAGCCAGTAATCTTCGTGCAAGTATTTCGCGGCAACGGTGAAAGCGAGAATGTGGTAGGACAGGAATCCGTCCAGCATATGGTCGAAGGAAATGTGCTGGAAAACAATGCGGCTCGGCAGATGGTAGGTCTGCGCCATGAGGCGGTACATATAGCCGACCCAATACATGACATCGTGCGCGTAGGTTTTTCCCTTCTTCAGATGGCATTCTTTTATCAGAAACTTCATCGTCTGCGTAGCGTGAGCAAACTGATACCAAGAAGAATCCGCGTCCCATTCCCTGCGGCAGAAATCGGAGCACAGGAATTCTTCCGTGAACGTCGCCATGTCATAGCCGTTGTCATTTGCATAGGCAAAGACCAAGCCTTGCGACACGCATACAATTTCATCCAGACTGGGAACCATGGATGCATCTCTCCTTCCATCACATCGCGTTTGCTAGGTCTGCCAAGAAGGAAACCGGGTCTTCGAGGAATGTCTCGATGTTGCAGAAGAAGACGCCGTTTTCTCCCAGATAGGTCTGTCCCGGATACAGGATGGCTTTCCCGATGATGTGGACGCCCCATACTTTCTCCAAGGATTCGCAGGCGTTTGGATCCATCAGGTTCCGGGCGAGAGGGGGAATCCCATCCACGCTGGCATACATGACGGAAAGCAGCATCACATCATAGCTCTCCTTGTCGAGCAGGACAAAATCGAAGATGGGCTTGTCCGTGCGGCCGGATGGACCGGAATACTGGCGTACATCGAACAGCTCTTCTACCTTGGGATTCCGTCTGAGTTCCAGACGGAGGATGTTCCGCATGATCCGCTCTTTCAGCGCGGCGTCAAGCTGACGCGCGAGCTCTTTCTGCATCGGCCGGGAAAACGCGCGCAGAAGCGGGCTTGCTGCCAGGCGAAGGAGTTCCCTTTTCACCAGATGATATTGGAGCCCCGGCTGAGTGAAATATGGATCTGTTTCCAGGTGGTATCCGGTTCGGGGATAGACATCGATCTTGCCGAGATATTCTTCGACCTTGATGCTGATGCCGTCCGCAATGTTTTTGTAATCCGGGATATCGACGGCGAGGGCAGCCCGTATTTCCCGGACGGGTTCCTTGCTGCCCGGCAGGAGGATGGCATGCTGGTCGAGCAGCTGGTTGACGATATCCGCAAGGAAGAGATAGGTATCGCATTTTACTTTCAGTTTGATCGATTCCCGGATGTTGTTCCCACTGTACCAGGGATTCGTGGGAGGAAAACGCCGGTCGGCGATATCTTCTTTTATGCCGGACTGGACATTTTCCGCGATCTCGCGGTCCAGATACTCCTGCGCTTTGGTGGCGAGCGCCTTCCCGTCCATGAGCACACCGCCGGACTCGATATATTCGTCAATGGTTTTCTTGTGACCGAAGAGGTGGCAGTATTCGGAAAAGGGCATGTAGGTGGTAGAGAGGACGTGGGAGCGGTCGAAGAGCGCGTGGCCAAGGGCGAACCCGATCAGGAGGGGATTCTGCCCCGTCAGGACAATCCGTTTGTTGGAGATCTCGCTGTATTTATCCGCGAGGATGCTGCAGCGGCGCATGAAGTCCTCCACCAGCGTGGCTTCGCTCAGGAAGAAATAGCGGCAGGTATCATGGGTGTTGAGAACCTGCTTCAGATCGTCTACGGTGTCTCCTTTTTCGCAGGTGATCCAGCACGTCTGCTCGGGCTCTCCAAGCTCTTTGGCGGCCTGCACCATCAGCGTGGTCTTGCCCGTATAGCGGAGCCCCCAGATCGTGAAGACGCGCCTGTCGTATTCGCGGTGCAGATAGTCCATGAGCCTCGAAAAGCCGTACCGCTTTTTCATGCCGTCAATGTGGCGGCTCTCATAGAGATGCGTCAATTCGTCTTTTCCAGTCAGAACAAGCATGGTAAGACCTCCTTATCGGAAGGGGATGAGCCGGGATGGCTCGCCTTTTTCTTCTGCTCCGCAAGGATCTTCTGGTAGAGCGGATCCTCGAAAAGGCTGAAGCGGCGGGCGATGATGGGCTTCTGGCCGCGGCGGATGATGTATTCTTCGCCGAGCGGCATGGCCTGCACCTCGTCGTAGGGGATGTTCATGCGCTGCGCGATGCTCTGGACGGTGTTCATGTCCATCCCGCCGAAGTAGAGATAGGTGTCGCAGTTGTTGATGATGGTGCGGGCCTTGCGGTCGCCGTACAGCGCGGCGAGCTGGGATTCCGACTGCAGCAGCATGGTGATGCCGATGCGCTTCTCGCGCAGGATGGAGATCTTGGCGTCGAAATCGGGGATCGGGCAGCCCGTCGCGAAATCGTCGCAGATGACCTGCACCGGGTAGGGCAGGGCATAATCCTCCTGCTCTTCTGATTCTTCTACGATTTCCGCATCGAAGATATCGGTATCGATATTCTTGCCCTGCAATCGGATTTCGTCCTGCAACCTGCAGCGTTCGGCGAAGGAGCGCGAACGCTCGTCGCGGCGAGCATTTGCTTTCTTGAGCCAGTCCTCGTATTCCTTTATGCGTTCTTTTTCTTCCGGGGTACGATGCTTGCAGCGGAGGTAATCGGCTTTGAGTTCCTGTGCGCGGTCCGTGCCATCATCTTCGAAGCCGAGGTCAAGGACCAGGGTACCGCAATTATCGGGTTCTCCCCAGGAATACCGGTCCAGCAGATACAGCGCGTCCTGCAGGCGTTTGCCGCGGGAGTAATAGCCATGTGCGACGTACCACAGAACCGCATAGAGGATGGATTCCGACGAGTCTCGCCAATAGGGATCTTCATTGAAGCCGGGCTCTTTATCGCCGGCATACGCGATTTCATGGGCGAGGCTGCGGATATCCGTGTCGTTATGGCAGTACGCGAGCGGGTCGTAGCCGTAGCTATTCGCTTTCTCCGGGTGGTCGAACGCGATGTCGAAGATGCGGTAGCCGTTCTGCCGCAGCGCGTATTTGATCGTTTCGCTGCGGCCGGATTTCGTGAGCACGACGACCGCGTTGCCGTTCTTCATGCGCAGGAGGTTCGGCTCCACGACGCTCGTGGTCTTTCCCGAGCCTGCGCCGCCGATGACCACCTGGTTCGTGTTGAGCCCCGTCACCCACGGATCCGTCTTTACCGTATATGGTTTATGGTTCGGCAGCATGCCGAGGATTTCATCGTCGTAACGATTCGTTTTCTTCATGGTCGTTTCCTCCCTATGCAATCCACAAGAGAAAAGGGTTATCCGGCAATCTTCGAGAAATCGCAGATTTCGTCCGCAAGGCCAAAATCCACGGCCTCGCGCGCCGAGAAATAGGTATCTTTCTTCATGAGTTTCCGCAGGGTTTCCTTCGGCTGCTCCGTGCTCGCGGCGAGCAGGTCGACAATCCGCTCCTGCGTCGCGAGCAGCGAGTCTGCGAGATCCTGCACCGAGCTCGTCTTGCCGACCACGTTCGATGCGACGAGCGGCTCGTGGATCATCACCTTGCTGTGCGGCAGGATGAAGCGGTGGCCGCGCGGTGCCGTGGCAAAGAGCAGGGCGCCCATGCTGTAGGCCGCGCCGGTGCAGTAGACGTCGAACGGCACCTCGCTCGTCTGCAGGACATCGTAGATCAGCATGCCCGCATCCATGCTGCCGCCGGGGGTGTTGATGAGGATCTTGACCGGCGTGAACTTGTCCTCACTCGCATAATAGAGCATCTGCCGCACGCAGTTCATCGCGAGGTCGTTGTCGATCTCCCCGTACACCTCGATGACGCGGCCGCTGGCGAGCAGCGCCTCCAGCTCGAGCAGCTGGAACCCTTGCGAACTCTTCTTCACGATATTCATAGCCATCACGCTTTCTGAATCTGGTTGCATGGAACAATCTCTGACGCGTCAGGATTTTTTTCGAATATCCTGCGCTCATCAAGTTGGTTACAGAATATCATAACAACAAATTCATGTCAACAGGATTGCGAAAATTTTTTGGGACTGCTATAATATAACCAAGTAAAAATCATGCGAGGGGATGCCGATGAAATTCAAAGATGTGAAACCGGAAAAGTTCTATCCAAGGATGATCAAGCCTGGGCTGACCGTTTTTTCACGTATGTATTGTTATGCGCCTTATGGGATAAAAGATCCGAGAGGTGAGTTTGTCCAAAATCCACCAGATCGAGTTCCTGACCATCCGAGGGTTGACCCACTGGTCCCGGACGTTACGATTGCAGAGATAACGGAGAAACTGAAGGTCAGCCGGGACTATGTTTCAAAAAAAATAGCTCCTTATCTGGAGCTTTCGCAGCAATATTTAACGAGCAGCGCAACAGGGAAAACGGTCGTTTTCTATAATGGCCGCAAATTCCGGAAGTGGCTGATGGATCACGCAGAATTCACGAGGCAGACGCGCCGGATTCACGTATCGCAGCTCGCCGCGTCTTATGCGGCATCGGAGCAAGAACTGCTGGGGCGTATTCCTGTCCCGATGCCAGATGGCAGGCGCAAGGAGAGGATCGTAGCCAAGCCACAGGATATGCCTTATATATCGGAGCGGCATCGGCAGGAGATTTCTACCATCCATGTCCGGCCCTTTGATTTCTTCGACTGCAACCTGTTTTTCCCGAAGGAATATTATCGGACACCTGCACAGAAAGAGGGAGGGCAGCCGCAGACCTCAGAGATATGTTACCGGGATATGTTCCTCGCAGGCGCTATCAAGATTCAGCTCGGCAAGCAGAAAACCATGTTCTACATTCCGGAAATCGATGAACTCCCTCCCATCGACGAACTGCGGAAAATCAAGATAGATGACACGCAGCTTCCCTTGGTTCCGGCTGCATGGCTCCCGAAGGTCGGGTACGTCGTTGCGGAAAGAGAGCAATCTCCAGAACAGGAACAGAGAGAAAAGGATGAGGAAGAAAGGCGGTGGCGCAGAGAGGTAGAGCTTGAAAAAAAGCAGCATTACAGGCTGAGATTCACCATTGATACGGAACGGCCCTATTCCGATATCCCGAAACGGATAGAGACTGCCCTGCAGAAGGGGTTCCGGATCATCGGGAAGCATCAATATCCGCTGCGGGATGAAGGTGAAAATAAGGTGGATATCGAATATAGTGTTGTCCTGCCCGCAACGGGTGAGGAAATCCTGCAGATTAAAAAAGAAGACCTGCAGCAGAATCCAGAGAAGTATCAGAAGCGTTCGGAGGATCTGAATGGGTAACGTAGAAGAACAAATGAAGGAAAAGAGGTATATCTTCCTGGATGCGGACGGCGTGCTGAATCATCAGAGCGACTGGTCGAGGCTTTATGTGCTGAATCCGGAGAATCTGTCGGCTTTCGGTGCTTTTGTCGATCATCTCCGCGAGAAGTACGAGGTGCAGGTCATCCTGTCGACGAACTGGCGGATCGGGTTCTCGAAAAGTTACGCTGCGTGCAGCGCGCCGATTCAGGAAATCCTGCGTTTCCTCAGGAAGCACGGCATAACCTCGGTTGATGCAACGGAAATGCGGGATGATGCTGACCGGGGCGCTGAGGTCGGCGCGTATATCCGCGACCATGACCTTGCACCGAAAGACTGCATCGTGATTGACGATGATATCGAACTTTTCCGCACTCCGTTGCCGCATGGCGTGCGGATGATCCATACGGATCCGAGGTACGGGTTCCGGAATGAAGAAGAAAAGAGCGGGCTTGCAAGGCTCATCGAGCGCATCCGCTCGATGTTTCGCGGATAAAGAAAGAAGGTTTCGGCCATGTCAGATAGCAGAAAGATGCAGGAGCAGGAAATCGACAGGCTCTATCATGAGGTGGAGAACTACCGGTCTGCCGAGCATTACCGGGATCTGTTCAAGTATAATCGGAGCCTATAGGAAATCAAAAAGGCATTCTAACCTCGTATAGCAAGAGTCGAGGTCAGAATGCCTTTCTTGATTCATTTCGTTATGCGTAGAGAGCGTCGTTGCGGGAGAGGAGATAGAGGCAATACTGGTTCATGCTCATCCCTTCTTCTTTTGCATGAAGGGCGAGAATCTTGTGCAGAGATTTCGGGATGCGGAGCTTGAACTGGCCGGAGTATTCTTTCTGTGCCGGCTCCGGGATTTCATTGCCATTTTCCAGAGCCGCTTCAATCCATGCCTGCTTGGCATCATTTGCCATGGCAAGAAGATCCGTCATCGTATCCGCGCAAGTAATGCATCCGGGCAGTTCCGGGAAACTTGCAACATAGCCGCCCTCAACCTTGTCCGGAATGATTTCTAAGCGGTACGGAAGTGACATATAATAGGCTAAGTCTTTCATTGTCTTTCCTCGCTTTCAATGATGTCCTTTATCAATAATGAATCATAAATGATGTCATATATGGTGTCAAGCGGCTTGCGTATAGTGCTCAGAAAATTTTATTTTAAGCACTTCGATTATCTTGACAAGGAGGGACTTTTACTATTATACTTTATGGAATAAAGGACGCCGCTCGTGGCAGAGGCCGTCGGAGACAAGTTCCGATAGGACTGCCATGTGAGTCGTGCCCTTTTATTTTGTTTGTCACATGGAGGAGAATATATGAAGCGGATTCTTTTTGTCTGCCACGGCAATATCTGCCGGTCGCCGATGGCGGAGTATGTGATGCGGGAGCTGGTGCGGCGGGCGGGGGCCTCGGATGAGGTGGAGGTCGCCTCGCTGGCGTGCCGGACGGATGAGATCGGTAGTGACGTTCATGCGGGGACGCGGCGGGTGCTCGAGGCGAAGGGGATTCCGTGCCCTCGTCGGGCGGCGCGGCTCGTGCGCCGGGAGGATTACGAGACCTACGACGTCATCGTCGCGATGGACGAGGAGAATATGCGTGACCTCATGCGTCTGTTTTGTGGAGATCCGGAGCGGAAATGTCATCTGCTGCTTTCGTTTGCGGGCGAGGACCGCGAGGTTGCGGATCCTTGGTATACCGGGGACTTCGAGACGACTTATCAGGATGTTCTGCAGGGGTGCAAGGCATTGCTGCGTGCCATCACGACCGATTCTTCTTTGGCTAGATCCGATGAATGGGCGTAAATCCATGTTGAGGTAAGAGAAGAATCCTGGTTTATAATGTTACAAAACTCTTTTTTATAAAGTATTGTCAATGATGGAATACCATGCTATAATAAAATTACAACATACGTATGGGATCCGCAAAAGGCGACCATGTTCCACCAGAACGGGACATGTTTTTTTGTGCTCTTTTGTGTACACTCCCAACGGACACGACAAAAGGAAAGAGTGAAAAGTATGAATCAGCTTTCGAAAACAGAGATCCTCAGCATCGGACTCATGATGTTCTCCATCTTCTTCGGTGCCGGGAATCTGATTTTCCCGCCGGCGCTCGGACAGGCGGCCGGCTCGCATGTCATCCCGGCCATGATTGGTTTCTTGATTGCCGGCGTCGGCCTGCCTTTGCTGGGCGTCACGGCAATCGCGCTGCAGGGCGGCAAGTATATCGAACTGATCAATAAGCGTACCTATCCATGGTTTGCCACTGCGCTTCTGGTCATCCTTTATCTGACCATCGGGCCGGTGTTCGCTATGCCGCGTACCGGCGCGGTTTCGTTCGAGATCGGCATCCGTCCGTTCCTTTCGGAGGAGAATATGCTGGTCGGGCAGGGCATCTATACGTTCCTGTTCTTCGCGCTTTCCTATTATCTGGCGCTGAACCCGAACAAATTGATTGACCGTGTCGGCAAGATGCTGACGCCGATGCTCATCGTGTTCCTGATCATCCTGTTTGCGAAGGCGTTCGTTTCTCCGCTGGGTGAGATTCTCGACGCGACGGGCTCCTATATCGCGTCGCCGTTCGCGCAGGGATTCCAGGACGGCTATCAGACGATGGATCTTCTGGCGTCCATCGCGGTCGGCACGCTCGTCGTTACGGCGGTGCGCATGCGCGGTGTCACGGATAACCGCGCGATCGGTAAGGTTACGATCGTGGCCGGCCTTATTTCCGTATTCCTCATGAGCTGCGTTTACCTTTCTTTGGGGTATCTCGGCGCTACGAGCGCGGGCGTGCTCGGCCATTCGGAGAACGGCGGCCAGCTTTTAGCAGATGCGGTTGCTATCTTCTTCGGCTCGGCTGGCAACATCATTCTGGCGGTCATCATCGGTCTTGCCTGCCTGACCACCTGCTGCGGCATCAGCTCCGGCACGGCCTGGTTCTTCAACAAGCTTTTCAAGAACAGGATTTCCTACGAGCGTCTGCTGCTCATCAGCCTGACGTTCAGCTTCCTCGCTTCAAACCTCGGCCTTACGCAGATCATCGCGTTGGCCGTGCCGTTCTTGGTTGCCATCTATCCGCTCGTCATCGTCTTTGTTTTGCTTTCGCTCTTCGACAATACCATCGGCTGGCGTGAGAGCGTCTATCACTGGGCGATGAATATCACGCTCGTCTTTGCAGTGCTCGACGGGCTCAATGCCGCCGGGCTCCAGATTCAGGCGGTCAGCACGCTACTCACAAAATATGTTCCTTTCTATGAGATCTCCATGGGCTGGGTGGTTCCGGCCATCCTCGGCGCGGGCATCGGCTTCATCATCAGCACGATCAAAGGCGCCCCAGCAGAGGCGGCAGCAAAGGTACAGCAGTAAAAATCGGTCTTTCTCAGCATGACGAAAAGGCGTACACCGGAAACGGCGGAGTTTTTCCCGTTTCCAGTGTGCGCCTTTTTCCTTGCAATAATGGCAGGATTTCGGGGACGGGAGAACGAATGATATAGAGATAGAGAATTTTCAGGAACGGAGTCGGTATCGTGATTACGGGTGAATTGAAGAACAAGACGGATGGTCTTTGGAATATTTTCTGGACGGGCGGGCTGACGAATCCGCTGGATGTGATCGAGCAGATGACGTATCTGATGTTCATCCATGACCTCGACGCGGCGGACAACACGCATGCGAAGGAGGCGGCGATGCTGGGCCTGCCGCACAAGAGCATCTTCGCGGGGGACGTGCAGATCGGCGAGCGGACCGTTGCGGGCGAGCAGCTGAAATGGAGCGTCTTCCATGATTTCCCGGCGGAACGCATGTACAGCACGGTGCAGGAGAATGTGTTCCCGTTCATCAAGGGGCTGCATGGCGACAAGGACAGCGCGTATTCGAAATATATGGCGGACGCCATCTTCAAGATCCCGACGCAGCTGATGCTCGACAAGATCGTGACGGCGATGGACGGCATCTATGCGCAGATGGCGCAGCTGAAGACGGCGGATGTGCGAGGGGATGTCTACGAGTATCTCCTCTCGAAGATCGCGACGGCTGGCGTCAACGGTCAGTTCCGCACGCCGCGCCACATCATCCGCATGATGGTCGAGCTCATGGAGCCAAAAGCAGACGACACGATCTGCGATCCGGCCTGCGGCACCTCAGGCTTCCTGGTCGCCGCGAGCGACTATCTGAAGGAGAAACGCAAGGAAGAGGTCTTCTTCGACAAGGAGAAAAAGGCCCACTATATGAATGGGATGTTCCACGGCTACGACATGGATCGCACGATGCTGCGGATCGGCGCGATGAACATGATGACGCATGGCGTGGAGAATCCGACCATCGAGTACCGCGACAGCCTCTCCGACCAGAATCCGGACAAGGACTGCTATTCGCTGATCCTCGCGAATCCGCCGTTCAAGGGGAGCCTCGACTATGACATCGTCTCGGCGGACCTGCTGAAAGTCTGCAAGACGAAAAAGACGGAGCTGCTCTTTCTCGCGCTCTTCTTGCGGATGCTGCGCGTGGGCGGTCGCTGCGCCTGCATCGTCCCGGATGGCGTTCTGTTCGGCTCGTCAAAAGCGCACAAAGCCATCCGCAAGGCGCTCGTGGAGGAGAACCGGCTCGAGGCAGTCATCTCGATGCCGTCGGGCGTCTTCAAGCCGTATGCCGGTGTCTCGACGGCCATCCTCATCTTCATGAAGACGGGGCAGGGCGGCACGGAGAACGTCTGGTTCTACGACATGCAGGCAGATGGCTATAGCCTCGACGACAAGCGCAGCCCTGTGGATGAGAGCGACATCCCCGACATCATCGAGCGCTTCCATCACCTCGATAAAGAAGCCGGGCGGAAACGCACCGAGCACTCCTTCCTCGTGCCGAAACAAGAGATCGCCGACAACGACTACGACCTCAGCCTCAACAAGTACAAAGAAATCGAGTACACCCCCGTCGAATACCCGCCGACTGAGGAAATCCTCTCGAATCTGCGAATCCTCGAAAAAGAGATCCAGCAGAATATGGACGAGCTGGAAACGATGTTGAAATAGTGAAAGACGCAAAAGTTGCGTATTTAGCAGAAAGAAAAGACGCAATTCTTGCGCATTATGTCAAGAAAAAAGACGCAAAAATTGCGTATATCCATTGCGTATTTTACCTTTCTATGCTAGTATGACCATGGGAGGGGAGGTAAAATGACACTTAAAGAATTGCGAAAACAGAAGAAGCTCACTCAGAAAGCCAGTGCGGCGTATTTAGGCGTGCCCGTTCGTACGTATCAAAACTATGAGAACGATGAGACGAAACGGTCATCCATGAAGTATATGTTCATGATGCAGAAGTTAGACCAGTATGGAGTTATCGACGAAGAGCATGGCATCTTGAGCATAACAAGAATCGAAGAGGTGTGCAGGGAGGTTTTTTCGTCATATGACGTAGAATATTGCTACCTTTTCGGTTCCTATGCCAAGGGCAAGGCATCGGAAGAGAGTGACGTGGACTTGTTGATTTCAACATCTGTTTCGGGGATGCGTTTCTACGAAATTGTAGAAGAACTTCGAGAAAAGCTCAAGAAGAAAGTCGATTTGCTCGATGTCTTGCAGCTGAAGGATAACGTGGAACTGTTGAATGAGATACTGAAAGATGGGGTCAAGATTTATGGATAATAGGAAAGGCGACCTGTCATATGAGATACTATGTCGTTTCGGATGTGCATGGGTTCTTTGATGAGATGATGTGTGCACTGGAGGAGCAGGGATTCTTTGCGGATGTGGAGCCGCATCGGCTGGTTGTCTGCGGCGATTTGTTTGACCGGGGGATGCAGGCACGAGAGCTTCAGGATTTCATCGTGGACTTGCTGGAAAAGGATAGCGTTGTGCTCGTCCGTGGGAATCATGAGGATCTCATGATGGAGCTGATGAACGACTGGGAATATGGCAGCTATCGGAAATACCATCATCGTGCCAACGGAACGCTGAGCACCGTCCTGCAACTGACCGGGATGCAGGAAGACGATTTGGATCAGGCGCCGGAGACGGTCAAAGAAAAGATGCTGCAGACGCCGTTTCTGCAAACAATTCTGTCGAGGATGCTCGATTATTATGAGACCGGGCAATATGTCTTCGTACATGGTTGGATTCCTTGCCGATGTGAAACGCTGGCGGTGAACCGCAGGCAGTATTTCCCCATCGAAAACTGGCGGCAGGCGGGCAAAAATGCCTGGAATCGGGCCCGCTGGGTCAACGGGATGGAGGCCGCGCATGACGGCGTAAGAGAGAACGGCAAAACCATCGTCTGCGGGCATTGGCACGCTTCGTTCGGGCATGCGCAATATGAGGGCGATGGAGGAGAGTTCGACGACCATCCGAACTTCTCGCCGTACTACGGAGACGGAATTATCGCCATCGATGCCTGCACCGCATTTTCTCATCGAGTCAACTGCATCGTCTTGGAGGATGAAACAGAGATGTTGGGAAGTACTGAAACGATGGCAGCGATGGCGGAATCGGATGATATTGCGCACCATCCTGATAAGGCGCATACTTATAATAATGTTGAGGATGCATTGGCTGAGTTGAAGAAATGATGCAGGCGCGGAGAAGAAAATGAAAAAGTTTACAGAACTTTTTATCGATGAAACGAAAAACGGCACAAAAATAAAAACGGGCGGCTATAATAAATCTGGGAAATATCCGATTATAGATCAAGGACAAGATTCGATTGCCGGATATAATGATGACGAAAGCGGAATCTATAAAGATGTTCCGGCAATAATTTTTGGAGACCATACTCGTGTTATTAAATATATAGATACCCCGTTTTTTATCGGCGCAGATGGCGTTAAAATATTGAGATGTAAAGATAAAAATGCGAACTATAGATATTTGTATTATGCACTTAGAAATGCGAAAATTCCTAATACAGGATATAATCGCCATTTTAAGTGGCTGAAAGAGATTTCCATACGCTATCCTAATTATGTCGAACAGAAAAGTATTGTAGAGGTATTGGACAGAGTATCGTTAGTTATTCAGAAGAGAGAAGAAGAATTATCGCGCTTAGATGAATTGGTCAAAGCCCGATTTGCCGAGATGTTTGGCGACCCTGTTCGAAATGAAAAAGGTTGGGAAGTTAAAGTCTTGTCAGATGTTGGTTCTTGCAAAAATGGCATGAATTTTCATAATGACGAAACAGGAGTACAAATTCATTGCTTGGGCGTTGGCGATTTTAAGGATAATTCATTTATTACGGATACGGAATCCCTGCCAT
>Ga0310695_10006600_pt1 | contig 19062 bp, 22 predicted proteins | sample RumenRJG_04DNA_FD_203882 | JGI IMG/M metagenome (GOLD analysis project Ga0310695, IMG submission 203882) | Bovine rumen microbial communities from Lethbridge, Alberta, Canada - RJG_04 (v2) (version 2) | ecosystem: Host-associated > Mammals > Digestive system > Stomach > Rumen | place: Canada...
GTTTTATAAATAATTCTGTGTTCGATCAAATCATTAAGGAATTTGTATGAGAAAAAAGGTTACTAATTCAAGACGTATTTTTTGGTTTGAACAAAATAGAAAGAAACACAGATGAAAGTTACTGTAATATTAACGGTTTATAATATACGAAAAATCTATCTTACCGAATGCTTAGATTCGTTAGCTAAACAAACTCTAAAAGATTTTGAAATTTTAATCATCGATGATTGCTCAAAAGATGATTACTCATGGACAAAATCCTATCCTAAAGTTCGTTATATTCGTAATGAAGTAAATTTAGGAATGAACAAATCAGTTAATAAAGCATTTTCGCTTTGCAATTCTGATTATATTGTTAGGTTAGGATCTGATGACATCTTTGATAAGAATCTTTTGAAAAAAGAATCCGAGTACCTCGACAATAATCCGAAATACATCGGAGTCTGTTGCGATATTAAAAGATTTGGAGCTAAGAATACCGTAACGGTAAGACCGCAGACTTTGACCATCAACTGCGATCTTAGACAAAAACCTAATCTATATGGTTACGGTGGCGGTATGATGTTCCGTTCATCCGCGCTCTCAAAGTGTTCCATCGATGAGTACCTAAAAATGTGCGAGGATTTCGACTTCCACATTCAGTTATTAAAGCTCGGAGATATCCACGGAATAAACGAGAGTTTATATTTTTATAGAATCCATCAAAAGAGTTTATGTCATACCATTCCACGAGCTGAAAGATTAAGTTATTTAGATTATATTTACAATAAACATAAAAAAGATTCTATAAAAAATATTAAAGCTTTAGTATCTATAGTAATACTTGTATACAATACTAAACCTGCGTACCTAAAAGAATGTTTAAATTCTGTTTATAAACAAACTTACAAAAATTATGAGATTATTTTAGTAAATGACGGTTCAACTAAATTTAATTATTCTCCGTTAATAACGAATAACATTAAGTACATCGTCCACGATACTAATCAAGGCATTTCAAAATCTTTAAATGAAGCATTCGAGTACTGTACTGGAGAGTACATCATTCGATTGGATTCAGATGATATTTGGGAAAATAACATCCTAGAAAAATATGTAAATTACCTGAACAACAGCCAAAATGTTGCAATTTGTTGTGACATTCATGAATTTGGTGCGAGATTCAACGTAATTAAACGTCCTGATGAAATGAAGATAAGTAACCTATCTACAGTTCAATCATGTAAAGGCTACGGATACGCCCCAGGTTTAATGTTCAGAGCATCAGTGCTAGGTACATGCCATATCGATGAAACTCTCGTCATTTGCGAGGATTTCGACTTCCACGTTCAATTATTAAAGCTCGGAGATATTCATACAGTTCATGAATGTTTAGTCCACTACAGAAAACATATAGATTCAATAACTCGTCAATTTAATAGAATAAAACGTTATAACTTGATTGTAAGGATTTTACAAAAACATGGTATTATTCGATGTTGATAAAAACGTGTATTTATGTCTGAAATCTGAAATGATTCCAGTATTGAACGTTAAATACCATAATAAATATCATTTCTTAGTAGTTGATGATTTCGATCACCAAAAATACAAATCTAAATTTAATGTAATTACAGATTTTAATATCAATGACGTTGAGTTTCATGGAAAACCAAACATAAATTTTAATTTGTCTCATGACAGCTTTAAAAAACTTTGTCAAAGTACCTACAATAAAGTGTTTGGATAATTTAGATAAAAATTCATGAAAGATTTTTCTTTCATGAATTTTTTTAAAAAATATCTTGAACTTTTGAGAAAAATATCTATAATATAAGTATATTAGATCAAACGGAGATTCAAATATGAGAGTATCATTAAAAGAATTCATGAAAACTGAAAAGTTCGCAAATTTACCAACTATCAATGGTTGCCATTTTGGAAATACAGGGTGTTGGACAGATGTTGATCCATGCTTAATTGTTGAAAGCTCTCCATCTGGTAAGACTATCAAGGTTATCGAATTAGATTATGAAGTAACTAGCGGTTCAATGGGTGACGGATCAGCTGAATATGAATTTTATTTAAATTTAACTGATAACGGCGACTTTGAAGACGGTACTGATACATATACCTTATGTAGAGGTGAACGCTATAAGAATAACAAAACAGTCTTTAAGAAAAGAGGGTGCAATTCTTATAAATTATGTGTAGTAGACTTCCCAAGAAAATACTACGATCCTTCATTTTAAAGGAGATCTGATTATGTGGTATCATTATGATGAATTATGGAATAAAGAATTTAATGGTAAACAAGCCAACCGCATGATCAGACGGTTTATTCGTGAAAGCGTACGTGATCCTATAAACCGCAAATTGTATTTACTTGCCTTTGGCTACGAATCATATTGTTCTGATGATGAAAAACGTGTTGATGGATATGAATTATCAAAACATTTTGAGTACCTCGATAATATGATTAACGAGGAATGTTCAATTATAACCAAAGCAGATAAAAATTACTTTGATGTGTTTGCTTTAGCTGAAGAACTCGGAATTCCTAACGGTTTTTGTACCATCTTATCAAGCATAAAGAATAAAAACGGAAAGTACAAAGCCTTTTTGGGATTAGATGATTGGTATAATAAAAGCGCATTTTATGGGTATAAAATCTGCAAAAGTCCAGATGGAACATATTATTATACAGTGAAATCAAGACAACTGAATGAATATATCTATGATGGCAACGAGTACAGTACCCTTGAAGAAGCTAAAGAAGGCGTCAAAAAGAGCTATGAATATCATAAGAACGAAATAATTTAGATAAAAATCTATGAAAGTGAAATTCTTTCATAGATTTTTTTAAAAAATATCTTGAATTTTTGAGAAAAATATCTATAATATAGATATAAGATCAAACGGAGATTCAAATATGAATAAGTACGCAATCATTTGGGTTTGTAATAACGGCGATCAAGATAGCAATGTCGTTGAAGGCGTTAAAGAACGTAACGCATTCCTCAACGAGCTCAAAAACGATGAAAATGTTGTATACGCAGTTTATGAAAAAATTTTGACTGACGATGATCATGATGATCGAAAGGTAGTAAAGGATACGGTTGTTATTAATAATCGTGAAGATGAGTATAAATTCATGACTACAATCTACCCATATCCTTCCATAAAGTCGAAATTTTAGATTTACTTTTGTAATTAACGCTTAATTAAAGCTTCCCATTTTTCGCCATTTTCTCCATATTTGATTTCCAATGGAGATCGTTCAAATACTCCGAGTGTATCTTCACGTTTAACATTTCTAAGATTCCATTTAGAAAGAACACCGTTGAAAGATGATTCTCGGAACATACAGGTTATATCTTCAACATTTTGAACATTCCACTTGGAAATATCTCCATTGAATCGTGAGCTGTCAAACATAAAATTCATATATTTAACATTTTTAACATTCCACTTGGAAATATCTCTGTTAAACTCGGAACGCTCAAACATCCCTTTCATAGACTTCACTTTACCTACATTCCACTTGGAAATATCCCCATTGAATCGTGAGGAGTAGAACATGTCTTCCATATTGGTAACTTTAGAAACATCCCATTTGGAAATGTCACCTGAAAATGATGAGCCGAAGAACATACCGTCCATATTGGTAACTTTAGAAACATCCCATTTAGAAATGTCACCATTAAAATCTAAATGGTGTTGGGTGGAGAATAATAATGACATATCAGTAATCTTAGAGGTATCTATAAAATTCAGATCGCAAAACTTACCATGATTTTTTATAGCATTTTCGATGATATGCACTAATTCGTCTTTAGTCTTAGGACAAACGTAGGTGGTTTGAGGTTCGACAATTTTAGATTGAACAGGACGTTTAATCTGTGGCTCAATGAACTTAGGACGATCAGAGTAGGTTGTTTGAGGTTTATTAATCTTCATCAACCCTTCTCCATTTTTTCCGTATTTATGTTCTAGAGGTGAGTCCTTGAATATCGATCCCATATCCTGTATCTTGCTTACATTCCATTTACTAATATCACCATTAAACTTAGAATTGCTGAACATCATGGTCATATGTTTTACGTTGCTTACATTCCATTTACTAATATCACCATTAAATTCAGAATTGCTGAACATAAAATTCATATATCCAACCTTGCTTACATTCCACTTTGAGATATCACCGTTGAATTTGGAATAAGAGAACATGGACGTCATATATTTGACTTTGCTTACATTCCACTTTGAAATATCTCCGTTGAAACTGGAACGCTTAAATAAACTAGACATATCAGTAATTTTTGAAGTATCGATGAAATTAAGGTCGCAGTTATTACCTTCTCTACTGATGGTTTCTTCGATAATTTTTTTCAGCTCTTCTGTAGAACTAGGTTGAACTGTGGTTTTATTCTGCACTTGTTCATTAATAGACAATAAGTTTTCAACCTCGTTAAGAGTTTGCAGATTTGCTGTTGCGAGCAAATTCTGCACTTTTTTATAATACTCAAGTTCAATTTTTGAAGTCATTTTTCCCTCACATAATTCTATTATTAAAAACTTTTTTAAATAATTCTCAAGATAGTTCCTTCCATGTACTTGTAAAGTTTTTTAGTATCAGGGTTATATAACAACCCTGGTTCTAAAGTTGTAGATATTTTTCCTACATTCTGCCATGTGTTTGATTTGTACTCAAAAATAGTATCGGTATTAAAATCGTAGATCTTATTATCATCGAAAACATATTTCTGCTCTTGGATTGTAAAATGTCCTGTCTCCGAGAATGCTGAAAAACCAATTTGAGCTGGGTAGTTAAGCATTTGTTTAAGATTCTCATACATTTCCAACGGATATTCAGCAGGTTGAGTGCTAGGAACTTTGTAAGTAATCAAAGTGCGATCATCTAGATTTGGATTTCCGATCATCGAGGTTCTTATTTGAACTTCATTTTTTGATCTTTTTGCATCAATTATTACATAAGTACCTTTCCAACCTCCTGATACCGCAGGGACGATATCCTCACGATCATCTAGTTTATATTCTGTAGTTAGCAAATAATCATATACTAGCGCATACCTGTAATGTGTATGCTCTTCAATAGTCTTACACCTTACTAGCGATAAAGTATGCTGTACGCCGGCGTTATCGGTGATAAAGGCTAATACAATACCGATCATATCATTGTCATCGTCATCGCCGTCCAACCTAACCTTAAGGTAATAATAATCATACTTATCAGGGGATACGAACCCCATATAAACCTCTGAATTCAGATTTGTATAGATTGCGTTTGTTGATGAGTTATAAGACCATTTATTTCTTGCTTGCGTATGAGCAGTAGTATTCAGATTTTGCCCGTCTGTATAATGAGAAAAACGTTGCCATTGATTAAAGATGGTATTCATTCCCACAGGAGATTTTTTAGCATTGTTGACCTCGTCAGTGCTGACGCATACTTTACATTTTTTAAGAATTTTATTTGGCTTAATTTTTAAATTATTTGATTGAAGAATCTCGCTAGGTCTGCTATCTGCAGTTATATCGGAGTACCATGAAGCTTTGATTGAATTAATTACATTAGAAGTGCAAGAATTTAAATCTGTATGTGTAATAGTATTATTAATATATTGTTCATCAATTTGATTTAAATCCGTATTTAATTCTTTAATTTCATTCGAGATATGTTTCATTTGATTTCCTCGTGCTTAAGATGAACACATTTATCTAAAATATTATCATTAGTATTTTGCTTAAGATTTTTCCAAGCTGTGCGGTATCCTTCATCTGAGTAATCAAATTTGTAATAATCATAATTAATCGTACAAGTAAACGTAACAGGAATTGAATCGTCGTTTGCTGATAAATCTATGTCATCGATACTTTCAATCTTACAACCAAAGAAATCGACCTTAAATAAGAAATTTCCTTTTAAATTATTATTAATAATAAACAGATTAAAATCGTTTTGTGCAAAAACACCGGTCTCTGGGTTATATAATGAAAAAACTTTTTTCATCAATTCGTGATAATTCGAAAAATCTTCTGCTAATAGCATTGTCAATGTCAATGGGTTGTAAGATATCGAATCGGCTTGAAGTTTAATCTTTGTGCTGAAAGGCGACATCGCATCGTTAAGAGAAAAACTAATCCCTGGGATAGATAATGTTTGTAAATAATAAGCAGGGAGATTCAGTTCAGCAGATCCCATAACATAATTAATATGTTGAGCTAAATTATTATAATTTGGCATTTTTTGAACCCTTTTTATCTTTATTTATAAATAAAGATAAAAAGGAGCACAAAATGTCTTCGACTACATTGTTTGGCAACATACCGAACATTAACAACGCTAAAACATCGTCTATTGGAAGTAATTTTCTTAACGGTGGCGTTGTTGATGGAGCGAGTATTAATAACGATGCAATTTTAAAGCTTGTTTACCCACCACATTTAAAAGAAGATGAGTACGCAAACCGACGAATGACATTCATCGCAAGTACCAAAGCTACTCAGCACTACGATACCAACAGTTTACAGGAAAATTTAAATACCGTAAGACAAAGCATTCAAAATGCTACGGACAAAATCGCCGAATCTATTGGTGGTAATACGATGCATGGTGGCTTTTTTGATATGATTACTGAAGCTTGCATAACTTTACCGTTACCAAATACCTTTGCCGAGGGTATTAACCATTCATGGGGCGAAACCGAAGGTTTAGTTTCGACAGTTGCCGGTGGCATTGATACGAAATTTGGTGGTAAAGCAGATTTAAAAGAAGTCGGATCTAGCGCAGGAGGTAAAGGAAAAGCTCTTGCAAGCGTTGCTATGAATTCGATTGGTAAGATCGATATCGGCAAGATTGCTGGCATGGCTTCCGAAAATTTTGGTGTAAGAAAACCTTTGCTAGATCCTAACTATTGGCAAAACTATACAGGAACCAAACCACGATCATTTACTTTTGAAACCACATTTATTCCTAAGAACCAAGAAGATTCTGAAATGATTAAAAAGATTATTCTTAAATTCAAGGAGTATTCGTCACCATCTTTGGTGGCTTTAGGAGTAGCGTTATTATCTCCACATTATTGGGATATTATCATATCGAATGCAGAAATTTCCAATATGTATCGTATGGATAGCTTAGTACTCACTAACATGGTTATTAATTACGGACAAGATGGTGGTATGGCATTGCATGGAGATGGTTTCCCTAAACAAATTACCATGTCACTAACTTTTTCCGAATCTCATGTCACTTATTCGCAAAATTATCGAGATTCATTCACCACTTGGTACACTGATAGAAATAATCAGTTGACTGGAGTCAATGGAGTTGTTAGTGATTTCAAATCAAACGTTGAAAATGCTCGTAAATATGGATTAACCGTAAAACCGTCAACATTAACAAATTCATCAGGGACATAGAGGTTTTATAAATGATTCCAGAGTACTTTAAAAATTCATTACTTAAATTTAAAACCCAAGAGTACTATGACGAAAAAGGAGTTACCCAAAAAGATGGAAAATCGGTCACATTAATTGTCCCAGATTATAAATCAATAGATTTCAATAAGGTTTATAAATTGCTATCAATGTGTCCGGAGTCTTGGTTTCAGTGGGTTAAACTTCAAAATCATACTAACCTAGAAAAATTGGCATTTGATTTATACGGATCTGCTAATTATTGGGACATTCTTTTGATTATTAATGGACGAATGCCCTTATTCGAATTTCCATACGATTATGATGTAATTGAATTAATTGTTGATAACATGACCGATGAATATATAAAGAGAACCTACAAAAAGGAAGTATCGGATAAAGTTCGTGAACGAATTCGATTGATGTTTTCAGACAAAGTTGCCGAAGATAATGAACGATATCGTTACATAAAAGTTATTAATAAAGCACATTTATATGATTTTATTCGTTTAGGTTATGAATATGAAATCTTCAGTAACGATTAACGATTAACGATTGATGATTAATGTTTAGAGGCAATGATGAGCACAATAACAGATTTAAAAACTCAGATCCACAGTGTCTTAAGACGTAATAAATACAAAGTTGTTCTAACCCCTCCGATGTCCATTGGCATCGACAATAAACTTAGTTTATTATGTAAAGGAGCTGAGTTCCCAGAGAAAAATATTGGTGCAGTTGAAGTGTCCCACATGGGCAGAAAATATTATCTCAGAGGTGAAACTACATATAACCCAACAACTACGTTGACCTTTTATGATGATGATAATTTAAACATTCGTAGATTTTTTGATTACTGGATGAATATCATCGACGATTCTCGAAAAACTCAAGATCGAAAATTATCAAACGTTTTGGTGAAGAGCGCGTTTAGAACTGATCTTGAAGTATGGCAGTTAGACCATAATCAAAACAACGTATACGGTTATACATACCACGATTCATTTCCAATATCAGCTGGGACTATTACTTACGCAGGTGACGAAGAAGCTTCAGCTGTAGAATTTACAGTTACTTTTCAGTACTCGGAATTTTCTCCAATTGCTACGGTTACTGAATAGGGAACACGTTAAGTTCCCTAAATTTAACGCCGTCACATTCAAAGAAATATTTACAGTTTCGGCACTGTGGTTTTTTAATAAAAGAGTCCAAACGATGCTGTCTAGCGACCTTTATGCACATATCATCAGCTTGGGATTCTGTTTTTAAATTTTTAAATGGATAATAACTCAGTAAACTCCAATCATGTTTATCATATAAATGCTGAAAATAATTCTTAACGTATTTCTCGTAACCTTGCATATAGCAAAACGGTGCGTACCTAACATTTATATCAATTCCACCATCAATTTTATCAATGCAGTCTTTAATTTTTTGACAATCGTTATATACATCTTGATGAATGAAATTCTGAGCACCTTCAAAGTAATTTAAGACAATGAAATTTACTTGATAAGGATGTAATTCGTTTATATATACAGAAAAATTAGATAAATCCGTTTTACTGTATACAGTAACATTTAAACGAATTAATATTCCTAATTCTTTAGCGTTGCTAATTCCTTTTAGTAAATATTTTAAATCCCCATGAGTAATTGATCGATATCGGTCTTCATTAATAGAATGTAAACTAAATAAAATTTCATTCAATCCATTGTCATGGCACTCCTTTAAAAAGGACATTTTTGAGAATCCGAATCCATTCGATACGCATGATACATCTCCGTACTTTTTTGCGAACGCAATATATTTTGGGAAATCTCGAATAATCGAAGGTTCACCTCCAGAGAAATCAAATGAATTAAATCCTAATTGTTTGTAATATACAATATCAGATTTAATTTCATTAAATGGTCTATTTGGAACGTTGTGTATGTCTCCGTTATAACAGAATTCACATCTTAAATTACATTTAAATCCTATATCAATTTTTATTCGTTTACAGAATTTTGATTTATCAAATTTAGTCTTATAACAAGATAGTAATTGTAAACTTTGTGAGTTACCCATATTTTTCAGAAATGCCTTTTAAAAAGTACCTTTGAAGGTTTTTGGTTTTTGAACGTCTGAATCTTGATTTAATGTATTTAAAATTATTATGGGAATGACAGTATTCCTCAAGCCATTGCTCAAGCATAAATTTCATGATATCTCCTTTCGTTGATTTTAGTCGTGAATTAAAATCATAAATATTTATAGGTTTATTTTGAGGGTTATATGAAGACATTTAATGATTCAGCCGAAGCATTCAAATACGCGTATAAAAAATTTTTAAAAGTAAAAGGGAACAAAAATGATGGAAATTGTTCCTTTAATTTTTTCAGAAATACTAAAGGAATTTATGTCAAAATTTATGATGACTTTACTACTGGGAATTATAATGTTGGGGATTATTTAAGAACTTTCGATAAAAATCTATGAAAGAATTTCACTTTCATAGATTTTTTAAAAAATTATTTAAGATTTTGATAAAATTTTGTATTATTTAAGTTCGTCTTTGTAGCCAACAAATTCAAACTCGCGTGGTATTCTTTTTGCTAATATTGTAGTCAATTTGTTAATAGACATATTTTTGTCTAAATATTTTTTAATGTCGCTGATGTTTTTATTTGACAAAGCTTTTGAAAGATCTAAGTAATCTGTATCTCTAAAGACTTCTAACTTAGGATCGACATCTAACGCGATCTTACCGCTGATGCTTCCATCGTAGCTTATTCGACCAGTTTCAAGAGGATTACCGTTAGCATCGATACGTATATTTCCGGCACCAAGCACAATTTTTTTATATACTTCACCCTGAATAGAATATCCATCGACATTTGCAATTCTAATCATGACTATATCAGTATAATCTCTTCCGTTTTTCCTACCGTCCGCTTTGGCGACGACAATGTTGTCAACGCTAAAAGCTTTTGCGATGCCGTAGTTTAGTTTTCTTTTGAAATACTTTTCGATTTCATCTGGCTCAACGTATACGGTCTGAACTTTATCTCCTTTAATAAATGCAAAGTCTTTATCAAAGTAAAATCCTACTCCTAACCATCCTTCGACGTCATTCCATTTAAATACGAGAGAAGAAACAATTTTACTGCCAGAATACGATGCCTTATCATTTCCATGTCCATATACAAGGTATGATATATCATTTTTTAAAGACTCGACGGTAGTATTATTTCTTGAAAAGGCTTTTAGTATAACCTCGACTTGTTTCATGGTAAATCTTTTAAATGGTTTTCTTTTTAAGTAATTTTCACAAGTATTCGTATACTTTCGACTATCCATCCGAGTATATTTTTCTTGGGTGCTCATTTTCGGTATATTATATCCTGGATCTTCTTTTTCATATTCTGCGAATTCTCGATGTTTTGCTTTATTAGGATCGGCAGTCCATGATCTATAACCGCCATCGAGGGTTAGTCCACCTTTCCATGAATAAATCTTAACTCCTTCTGAAATCTGGGATTTGAAATCATTGTAATCGTTATACTCAAAAAATAATTCTTTAAATGTTTTCATAAAAACCTCTTTTATTGTTATTTATAAATAAAATCAAAAAGGTTTATTACATATGATTGACATTTCCACTGGTGCCGTTCGAAAAAATGAGATGTATTCAGTTAAACTGAATATGGATACGGCATCTAAAGAAAAAATCGATAACGCTAATAAAAAATTAGTTCAAGTTTTGGAAGATCAAGGAGAGATCCTTGCGTCTGAGCGCGTTCAGTCATTAATAAATGAACAACATTATAACGAAAATACTAAACCTCAAGAATCCAATACTGACGAATTACTTGAAGTAAATAAAAAGATCTTATCCGTTCTTGAGCAGATGATGATTCAAAGGTCTCCAAGTGGAGAAATTCCAAAGTCTATTCGAGAAAGCGTTAATAAAGGTAAGAACAATTTCAATCTAGGAAGTGGCGACGTTTACATTAATAACTCATCAAGCATTTGGGACTTAGCTGGTTATCTTTTTGATTCAATCTTTAATTGGAAAAACTTTGGTATCGGTGGTTCTGGGTATGCTGGCAAAAAGATGGTTTTAGACAAATATCTTAAAAAACATCCTGAGGTAGCTAACCCTGCCAATGATGTTGCTAAAAAAGCCGATAAAATTAAAGATGTCGATATAAAATCAAAAAAGTTAAATGTAGTCGAAAATGTAGCAGAAAATACAAAAGCCGATAAAATTGCTCAAGAAAAATCATTTGCCGATAAGATTAAAGATTTAAAAGCTATGAAATCTCGTGCAAGCACGAGGCTCTTAAATAACCCAATTACCAAGGGCGCAGTTAAAGCAGGTAAATTTGCATCTAAATTTGCGAAAATTATTGCCCCTGTGGTTGCAGTCTATTCATTTGCACATACGAATGAAGAGCTTGGACTTGAAGAAGATGAAGTAAGTTTACGTACAAGATTGCAGAATGTTCTAGAGACTACCGTGAATTTTGCAACATTCGGCTTAGTTGGAGAATCAAATATATGGTTACAGAGCAGTCAGGACATCACTGATTACATGCCTACAGAAATTAGAAACGGTACTTTAAAAGAACAGATTGAGTACGTAGAGCAATTCTGTATTCCTTATGTGCAAGGAATTTATGGTCAAGATGGTTTAAACCCTGATGTACAAACATGTCGAAAGATTCTACTGAGATTCAATACTTGGTTAGATATTAAAAAACGTGAAGAAAAAATCAAAGACGGTACAGCTTCTGAGGAAGATAAAAAACTCGACCAAGAAATTAAAACCGTAATTTATGAAAATAAACACGCTTATGACGTCACTGGTGTTAGTGCTAACCCTGACGATGTATTAAATCAGAATATTACTCAAAGTGATCTTGATAGTTATGTCAAAACATCTGGTAAAGATTGGTACTCGAATTTATCTGATCAGATTATTGATAAGAATATTTTTAGTAAAGACGAAATCTTATCTTGGAAAGACATTGGAGAATTAGATAAATCTAAAGTCGATTATTTAAGATCAACTGACAATTTATCAGAATCTTCAAATTTAATTTTAGACGCTTTAGTTACTAATGATGATAAAAATATTTTAAACGCCGTTGATACTGCGTTATTGAATCAAAGAAGACTTTTGACAAACGAACTCAGCTACGATCCTTTGGAACGTGATCAAGATAAAATAGATGAAATCAATAAAATAATATCTGAACTCGAAAAACAGAAAAAAACTATTAATGATGAATTAACAAATAAAGGTGTTATTGAATCGCTTCAAAAAGCTTTAGAGAAAAATACTGAAACTTTAGACGAAAATCAGCAACGTTTATCTGATGTTGAATCGGCTATTGACGAACAAGCTAAACAAGAAAAAGAACAACAGCGATTACAATCTGAAGAAGAACGTAGAGATCAGATGATGAGATCTGCGACTGATTCTGTAATAAATACTACACCACAACCACCTAAAAATAATCCACATAATTTTCCGAATGAAACCACGCCATCATTTAGCGATAAAATTATGATGTCGGTAAATTCAGGAAGCAATTCGTTAAATTCAAATATCAGTTACGCTGATATTGCAGAAACCCCAATCCCTTCAATTGATTTTTCAAACATTAAGGCTACAGGAATCCCAGACGACGGCACAGGAGATCTCGGAGCTTATGTAAAACCGTTTGAATCCGGAAAACGTGGTGCTAGTGCGATAGGTTATGATAGTACAGGAGGCACATCGTACGGTTCATATCAAATCGCGACAAAAGTTGGAACGATGAATCGCGCTCTCAAGTTCTTCGAAACTCAAGGCGATTTTGGCAAACAGTTAGCGTCCACGTTAAGACAGTGCGGTAACTTGGATACTGGGTCGACAAAAGGTGCAGGACCTGAAGTGTGGCGACGTTTCGCTCAACTTGACGGTGGTAAACCGCTATCAAAACTTGAACACGCATTTATATATAACACGCATTATAAAGTAGCGCACGATTCGCTAGATCCTGAAATTGTAAAGGTTATTGATGATGATCGAGGACTACAAGAAGCTCTGTGGTCGACATCAGTTCAGCATGGTCCTGCTGGTGCAAAGAAGATTTTCACAAAAACATTTGACGCTAACCAAGATAACAAAACTTGGATTCAAAAGATTTATCAGTTACGAGGAACACAATTCGGAAAATCTACTGCAAAAGTTCGCAATAGCGTTATGAATCGTTATCAGTCAGAAGTCGGGATTATTCTTGGTTTATCTGAAGGTAAAGGAATTCCAATTAATGCGGAAGTATCGCAAAACGATTCTCAGATTGAACCTCCACAAACTAATACAGAAAGTCCACAAACTAATACAGAAAGTCCACAAACTACATCTGCTGAATCAGCCACTGAATCTCCTTCGGATTCTACAACTGAAACCGTCGACAATTCTGAAATGGAAAATGCTCTAGAAACTCCGATTTCAACTGCAGAAATCAATTCTCAAGAAAATCAAAATTTACCAACTTTTGAGGAAGCTCAAGAATTGTTAAACAAGGATTCACACATGATCACCGATTTTGACGAGATTGAGGATGAAGATGCTAGAGAAGAAACTTTTATTAATAAATACGGTAAGGACATGAAGAATGAAATTATTCAATCTGCCGGAGAATATAAAACCACTTCACGAGATATGACAAAAGCATTAACAATAAATAAAGAAAAATTTAATGAATATATTAAAAGCATCAAAACAAAAAAATTGCATCCAAACGTTCAAACAAATGTTGCGCAAAAAACTGAAATACAAACTGCCCATAATGATGTAAAAAACGAAACAATTTCTCGCGACCTAGCATCAAATCAAGCTAATTCTACTTCTGCGGTAACAAACAACACTATAAATAATAACAGTATTAATCAAGATAGTAATACGACAAATGCATCTGATTATCAGAGTTTGATTGATAACACTATTTTATAACCGTACCGATATGAAATATTTACAAATTTTCAAAAAATACCAAACCACGTGCAAACGAAATTACTGCTATTTGGGAATTAAACGCGTAGATTTTCCTAAATGGATCGGATGGAAACTGATTGAAAAATACAAGCAACAAGGCATACACGTATCAAAAATCAACGATCCGATTTTGGACTTAATGGTTGAAAATTTTTATATAACAATTTTTTTAAAAGAGGCACAAAATGCAAAGAATAAACGAGGATCAGATTGATAGCGTAACAACACAAACCAATTATACAAAGGACGATTACCCAGGATCTAGAAATGTTGCTGATGCTGATCAGAATTTATCATTAGAAGACACTTTTATTCAGTTAAAGATGCCTTCTTTACCAAGAAGAATCTTTTCTGAAGTCGATATTACTGGTGCTACTGGTGGTTTATTTGCAATTCGTCAAAAGAACGATACTAATGATTTTGAATTAGTTCGTAGGAATTTTAATCTAGCACCTTCCGAACCAATTAAAACTGGAATCACTGTAGAAGCTTTACGAGATATTGAATCAATGTATGGGCGCAATGGAATTTCAATAACTTGTAACATGATTCGTTCAATTGCCAACGATTATGAAAATAAACAATGCATCGATTTTTTAAAATTACATTGCGTTGATCGTGGTGACATTACTTATGTTAATGGTAGAGATTCTGAAAAAAGATATTTCCAATTAGCTCAAAAAGTTCATGAATGTATCTTGGAAGCTAATTCAAAGAACATCCGAACATTCGAAGGATGGTGCGTACTTCCTTATAAAGATGCAAGTGCGGTATCTTCAGTTACGGAATATATCGGTGGTACAGATCAGACAAAACATAAATCTTTATTCTTATCTAGAGTAGGTCTAGTAAGTTATTATTTAAACCCAGACGTTACTGACAGTAATGTATATGTCGGATTGCACGATGATGAACTCCCAGGCAGATCATCTGCGTACTTTGGTAATTTTGCGTCTGATTTACTGAGAGTTATTACTCAAGAGTCAGGACAGCACGAGTACTACTTATACAATCGTTTTGGAACGGCATTGTCACCATTACATACCGAGGATAATCCAATGCTATTCAAGTTTAAGGTCAACAAGATTGAAGATCCGGATAATCCATAGGAGCTTAAATGAGTATATATAACGATTTTAAAGATCCTCAAAAAATAGATACGGATGTGGTAGCTATCAATAATGCCATTCGGAATATTTTATTAACTCCAAAAGGATCACTGCCAGGGAAACCACTTTTTGGTTCAAGATTACGAGAAATTATTTTTGAACAAATGGATGGAATTACTGAAGATCTTTGTAAAAGAATCATTCAAGAGGCTTTGTATCAATGGGAAGAACGCATTGTCATTACTAGCGTGGATATTAACAGTGTCCCTGAATATAATCGTTATATAGTTAATATTAATTACATCTATAAAGATGATAGGTTGAATTATACGTCTCAAATTTCGTTAGATCTATGATTGAATATAAGTACGGTAACCGTAAATTTAACATCAGTCCTTATGACACAAAAACTCAGAAAGATATCGTTATCTTTTCTGAGTTATGTTCGGATTTTAATGAAGAAGCAGTTGATAACATTCTAAGTATTCTTGGAATCCAATATAACCACTTAACTTTAGATGAAAAACTAGCTTTACTTTATAAGATACGATCAATATCAGTTGGGGAAAAATTAATTGTAAATTCAATTTGTCCTAACTGTAAAAATAAGCAGATGTTTGAGTTAGATATTTCGGATATTGTAATCCAGCCAGAAATTGTCGACGACAAAATCATCGATAATTACCAAGAATTCAGAGAAGAAGATATTCAATCCTATGTTCAAGAAGATGTAAATGAATTGGATTTGGATGAATACGATCGTTTAATTGATAAGATTAAAAGGTCTATTGTCAAATTTAATTTTTTACATGATGTTCGTTGTGTATGTGGTCAATCATTTAAGATCAATCTTAAGGATATTAAACTATGCATTAAATCGTTATCTGATGAGTCGTTGAAAGCTATATACGAATCTTACAATAATTTAACATATTACTCACATTATACAAAAATGGATGTCGATAGCATGTATCCGTTTGAGCGCGCAATTCTAATTGCAATGTTAAATGAGACCATTAAAAAGATTAATGAATCGAGGAAGTCCAAATGATTTTAAAAAGTTCCGATATCGGTAGTATTAAAAAGACGGAGCTCGGTTATGACATCGTTATGAAACGATCATCCAACGGTTTCCGTTATTACACGACCGATTGGAAAAATGTTCCTCGTTATGATAAAGATGGTAATCAGATTAGTCCTGATGAATTTAGACGACAAGTTATTGATAAATATGGAGAAATCTACTTCAAACAGAATTACGAATGTTCTTTCTTAGGTTCTTCGGATACATTATTATCATCTCAAGTACTTCACGATCTTCATGACGATGAGCCTATTGAAATCCGAGACAATATGTTAAACATCTTTAAGTACCCTGAGAAAAATCACAAATATATCTTAACCGTTGATCCGGCTAAAGATGGCAAGGATTCATTTGCGATCCAAGTAGTTGACGTCACTATAATTAAATTCGAACAAGTAGCATCGGCAAAACTCCAAGTCGATTATTTAATGATGCCAGAGTACTTAAACGATTATGGAATTTATTACAACACCGCGTTTATGATTATTGAAAATAACGAGGGTGCTGGGCAATCAATTGCAGATATTTTGAAAAACGATTACGACTACGATAACTTATATTATGATAAGATTCACGTTCCTAATTCAATTACTGTAAAACCTAAAAAATTCGCTGGTTTTACTACTAATAAAAAGACTAGACGTTTGATCCTTAACAGTATGAAGACGTTCTTTGAAAATGATAAATTTAAGATCCACGACGTTAATACGATAAAAGAATTTTTTACCTTTATCAATATTAACGGTAAATATCAAGCGGACTCAGAATGCCATGACGATATGGTAATGTCACTAGCGTTAACTTTTGCCCCTTTTACTGAAGCTCGTAATTTCGTGGATATTAAAAAAATGATCGATGCAATTGGTTCAGACAATGATGTAGACACTGACGATATCAACGATTACATCGAAATGGGTAATTTTGACGATTACACAGATGAATACATTGAAAACAACGGTTATGTTGACGTTTTTTAAATTTTAATATCATTAATATCATTAATAATAATCATCGCGGTCATATATTTTATAAATGAAATCATCTTCACTATAATATTCACCCACAGGGCAACCAACAAATATGTCATCCATATTTGCCTCGATGTTTATACCATCTTCTTTGAATTCATCTTCTCCTTCTTGAACATGCCACGATACAGTTTTCGTATCACTGTATTTTGAATCTTTAAACATTTCTGCGCCATTTTCGCATTTCCCAAATGGTGTAAAATATTCAGTAAAAAACCTATAAAATAAATCGTTATCAAAATCTGATCTTAAAAACATTCCTTCCATATTTTCACAGCTAACTGGATTCCATTTATCTAAAGATTGATTAAATTTAGATTCCGCAAACATATAGGACATGTCTTTAACTTTGGAAACATCCCATTTGTTTATATCGTGATTGAAATTACTGCCACCAAACATACTCCACATACTTTCAACATTTGATACATTCCATTTTGAAATATCTCCATCGAATTTGCAATCGTTAAACATACTGTCCATATTTTTAACGTTTGATACATCCCATTTGGAAATATCTCCATTAAAATCTGATAAACCATGATAATCAATAAAAAACAAATCCGACATATCAGTAATTAAAGAAGTATCAATAAAGTTAAGGTCACAGTTATTACCTTTTTCTTTTATGGTATCTTCGATAATCTTAGCGAGTTCATCTTTAGTTTTAGGTTGAACATTTTGGTTCATTTTTACTTTTGATAACATCTTATCGACTTTTTTAAGTGTAGGAAGATTTGCATTAGATAATTTATTCTGTATCTTATTATAAACATCAAGTTCAATTTTTCCTGCCATTTGGAAGCTCCTTTTTTGTTTTTATACTATTTAGACTATTTATATAATTTAAGTTATTTAAATTATTTAAAAATTATAAAATTTTCATGAATTTTTTTCGAAAAAATCTTGAACTTTTGAGAAAAATATCTATAATATAAGTATAAGATCAAACGGAGATTCAAAAATGTTGAAACAGTACACCGCAAAAGTCAAAAAAGATGGTTTAATCCAATTCGCTTCATATACATGCGAAAGTCAAAAAGAATTCTTGTATTATTTGAAAATCAACGGTTACCGTAGATTTAGAACTGATAGAAACAAAATTACATCAATAAAGATTAAGGAGACATTAGCATGAAACTAATTGCTAGAAATGGAAACTTTTATACTATATCTGAACTTCCTGAGGGTTTTTGGACTGAGTGGAAAGCTAATAAAGATGAGATGAAAGCTCAAGGTAACTTTCCTTTTAAGCGAAATGGTGCATGGTACTTATCGAAATTTACAAAAGAAAAAGCGACCGATGATCAGATTAAAGAGTTTAAACATAATCAGCTTGAAACATTTATTGGGTATCTAAATTTAGAGCCTCAGACTGAGGAGCAG
>Ga0310695_10006601_pt1 | contig 19060 bp, 24 predicted proteins | sample RumenRJG_04DNA_FD_203882 | JGI IMG/M metagenome (GOLD analysis project Ga0310695, IMG submission 203882) | Bovine rumen microbial communities from Lethbridge, Alberta, Canada - RJG_04 (v2) (version 2) | ecosystem: Host-associated > Mammals > Digestive system > Stomach > Rumen | place: Canada...
CTTGCTTTTTCTTCTGTGTCTTTTGTTTTTATCTCACCTGTAACAGTTTCCCATCTTTTCTTGAATGTAAGCCCCACCTATTTTTCCCACCTAAGGAATTTTATCTTATTTGGAATTCCTTAAATAGAGGGGCTTAAGTTGATGATGTTAGGCGGGGCCCCCCGCAACACCCCGAAGGAGTACATAATGAAGAAATTAATTTTATCGGCCTTTTTTTTACTTTTTGGTTTTCACTGTGCAATCTCACAGGAAGTAAAATTTTCAGGCACTCTTGAAACTCTCTGGGGGGCGTGTTCTCCCTGGACAGACAAGGACACAGCCAGAGGCCGCATGACTTTGGGTGAAACTTCCTTTACCGGGAAAATTGATTCCTATTTTGGGAACAGTTCTGCTCTTGTTGAAGGCTCAGCAAAATATGATTCAATTGAAGATTCTCAGGATTTTTCACTTGATGAATGCTGGCTGGACTACACTTCGGATTTCTGGGGCTTGAGGATCGGTCGGCAAAAAACTGCATGGGGAAAGGCTGACGGAATAGACATTACAAATGTAATCTGCCCGAAAGACCTTTCAAGCCTTGCTGTTATGACAACGTATGAAAAATGTGCAATAGACGCAGTGCGTTTTTCTGTCAACGGAAATCAGTTTACGGCTGACGCATACTGGATTCCCTTTTTTACGCCGGCAAAACTTTCAGATGCAAAATTTGAAAAACCAGAATCAAAAATGACGAACAGCGAATTCGGCCTGAAGCTTTCGGGATATTTTTCAGTGCTGGATTTTTCGTTCTACGGATTTTACGGAAGGGACGATATGCCTTTTCTGGATTACACAATGACTTCTGAGGGCGTAAATGTGACTGGCGAATACAAGCGCATGGCCATGTTCGGAATAGACGCAGCAGTTCCAATAAAAGAAACTGTTCTTCGCATGGAAGCCGCATTCTTCCCGGAACGTCATTTCCAAAAATCAGGCAACTTTATTATAGAAGAAAAAATGCTTTCTGCAGAAAAACTTTCTTCCGCTTCAATTGAAAGCTTCCTTCAACGCAATGAACTTTCAGCACTTGCAGGACTTGACTGGATGCCTGAAAGCTGGACTTTTACCGCCCAGTATTACTGCGATTACGTCTTTGGAGAGCTTGAAAAACTTGAGCGTGAAAAAGCCTTGCAGCAGGGAGCGACTTTGAGCGTATCAAAAAAACTTTTGTCGGATACGCTTGAATTAAGTTTCAGCGGAGTTCTCGGCTTGAATGATTTCGACAGCTTCATAAAACCTGCTGTAACTTACAGTCTTTCGGATCAGATAAATCTTTCTGGCGGAGCTTACATCTTTATTCCAGGCCCAGACAAAGACGGTCAGTACGGCTCATACAAAGATTTGAGTACGGGTTATATAAAATGTAAATTCAGTTTTTAGAAAGGAAGCGAAATATGAAAAAAACAATTTGGGACACATTCGCACCGATTTACGAACGGGCGATGAAAAGTCAGAAAAATATCTATGACTTTATGTACAGTGAAATATCTAAAACCGCAGCCGGAAAAGATGTTCTGGAACTTGCGACTGGGCCTGGCATGATTGCGCGTCATATAGCTCATAGTGCAAAAAGCGTGATTGCGACAGATTTTGCACCTAATATGATTGAAACTGCAAAAAAGGCGGAAATTCCACAGAACGTGACTTTTGAAACTGCCGACGCGACAAATCTATTATATGCAGACGATTCTTTTGATGTGGTCGTGATTGCAAACGCTCTCCACATCATTCCGAATCCAGAAAAAGCTCTTTGTGAAATCAATCGTGTCCTCAAATCAGACGGAATCCTGATTGCACCAAATTATATCGAACGAGAAAAAGGAAAGAAAAATCTCTGGCAGAAAATCCTTTCAATCATCGGTATAAAATTTGCTCATGAATGGACTGCAGAAGAATACAAGTCTTTCCTTGAAGCAAACGGCTGGAAAATCGCAAAAAGCGAACTCGTGAAAGGTAGAATCGATTTGCTTTATATAGAATGCACAAGATGCTAAGCACAAACCGATTACTTCTCATTTTGCGCTTCCTTTTACGCAGAACAAAGTCCCGTTTTCGTTCACAGAAATTTCGCCGAATCCCGCATTTTCCATCAGCGTTTTGATTTGGGAAGCTGTGTAGCGTGTCATGCAGGAAACTTTCTTTTCCCAGTCGATTTTCGGGTCTCCGTAATTATTGATTACGACAAATGTTCCGCCTGATTTTAAAACCCGCCGAACTTCGGCAAAGCATTTTTCAATATTTTTCCAGAAGAAAACTGTTTCAAAGGCGGTGATAAAATCAAGTTCGCCGTCAGAAAAAGGGAGGGCTTCGGCACTTCCCTGTAAGATTTCACAGTGATTTCCGATTTCAGCACGGTTGATTTTCTTTGCTTTTTTAACGCTTTCTTCTGAAATGTCGAGACCTTAGACTTTTGCGTCGCCAGATTTTTCAAGCAGACGGCGTACATTGTAACCTCCTCCGCATCCGATGTCGCAGATTTTCCCGGACTGTGGAATATTCAGCAGAGTGAAAGCCCATTTTGCCATGGGCAGGTGCTCTCTTTCCATTGTGACAAGCATGAGCCTTCCAAGAAAGCCCTTTGGATTTCCAAAATTATCAGTAAATGACATTTTTCCCTTCCTTTACCATTCAAAGGTCGCCCAGCGGTCGTTCATCTTTGGAAGAAGTTTTGCAAAAAGCCAGCCACCGAAGCTATGTTTTTTCATTTCTTCGTTGAAGCTATGCTCTTCCACAAAACGGATTCCATCGCACAAGTCTGCGATTTCCTGACCACTCCAGGTTCCGCTCTTAAAGACAGCCTTCGTATTTTTTACCGTGTCGTGATATTTCTGTTTTTTGACCATGAGCGGGTTATTCTGCTCGGCAATCAGAGTTCCGTTCGGAAAGTTTGTTTTTAAAACAGAAAGAAGCTTTGCAATTTCTTCAAGGGTGAGATACATAAAAAGACCTTCGGCAAGGAAAAGCACTTTTGAGTTCGTTTTTGCGATTTCTGCTTTTACCCTCGCGCACCAGCTGTCTTCAAGAACGCTTCCAGAAAGCATTGAAACCCGCTCGCGCTCACTGAAAACTTTCTTCCTAAGCTCGATAGAATCCGGCAAATCAAGATCAAACCAGAAGATTGAGCCATTGTCCACACGGGAAAAGCGGTTGTCAAAGCCGGCTCCCATGTTCACGATTACGGCGGAAGGATTTTTTGCAATGAAATCTTTTACCATGCGGTCAAGCATTACCGTTCGGGCAATAACTCCCTCATGTGACATGAATTTGTCGAATGGCTTCGTGTCGATTCCAAGACTTTTAATCATCTCGACTGCAACTTCATCACGGACGCGAGGATTTTTTCGCAAGGTCTCGCTTGCTTTAATGGCCACTGGAATCAGTGTCGTTGTTTCTACATCGCCTAAAGAAATGTTCATTTTTTACTTCTCCAGTTAGATTATGCTAACTATACATTTATAACAACGTTACTTCCTTGTCAAGAAGTTTCTTTAATAAAATGCTTGCAAAAAGCAGATGCAATCTCTTGCACAGGCTGGGAAAAACTGTATAAGCTAATAAGAACGGAGTGCCAGGAAGATGATAGAAATACGTGCTGTTACACCAGAAGATGCTGAGAGACTTTTGGAAATCTATTCTTACTATGTTAAAAATACTGCCATCAGTTTTGAATATGAGGTTCCCTCACTGGAAGAATTTCGCCAGCGGATTGTAAATATCTCCAAAAAATATCCATACATTTGCGCGATTGTAGCAGGAACAATTATCGGCTATGCATACGCTGGTGTCTTTCACGAAAGGGAAGCCTACAGACATTCGGTTGAGCTTTCTATATATGTTGATCTGAAAAGACGGCGAGGTGGCTGCGGACGCTTCCTTTATAATGCCCTCGAAGAAAGGCTGAAAGCTCAGGGAATCAAAAATCTCTATGCCTGCATCGCCGTTCCTCCAAAAAAAGCGGATGAATATCTCACCTTTGACAGCATGAAGTTTCACAGAAAGATGGGCTTCAAAACAGCAGGTCATTTCCATGCCTGCGGAATAAAATTTGGCAGATGGTATGACATGATTTACATGGAAAAAATCTTATAAAAAGCCTGGAAAAAAAAGATTATAGCGGTTACGCTCCATGAATACGTAAAAAATAAGTGATTTGCTTGACAATACTACGTATACGTAGTAAATTCGCCTCGATGGAGGTGATAATGAATAAGCTTTTCCGATTCAGTTTCACAAAAGAAACTGCTGTGGCACTTTATGCTGGAGCAGGTATGATTTTTCTCAGTTTGATAATGCTCCTTTTTAGCGGAGATTCTTTTTTTGATAAAGCAATGTCTTTTGTTCTCCGGGACCTCTTGATGATTTTTGGGCTTGGGATTGTTTTTATCTCGCTTTATGTTAAAGGGAAGGAAGAAGGTTTGAAAGCAATCGGCTTTACTGGGCGGAAAAATATCTTGAGCCTTGTGCTGGATTTGGTTCTTGGAGCAGCACTTCTTGTAATGTTTCTGAAAGATGAAAAGCCTGCGGGAATCCTCGAAATCAAAAATCTTTATGCGGCTACTTATATTCTGGTTGCAGGAATTTTTGAAATGACCTTTATTTACGGTTATCTTCGTGCAAGTTTTGAAAAGGCTTTTGGAATTATTCCTGCAATTCTTTTGACCAGCGCATTTTATTCTTTCCATCATGCGAGCTTTCAGCCGGAGTTTTTGCATCTCTTTTTTGTAGGGCTCATGTACTGCTCGGTTTATTACATCACACAAAATCTTTTGATTATATTTCCATTCTTCTGGGGTGTCGGTGCCTTGTGGGATGTGATTGTATCTTCAGAAGCTGGTGACGAAATTAAAAATCTTGAATCCTTTATTATTGCATTTGTGATTCTTGCTTTGTCTGCAATTTGGATTTTCATAATCAAAAGGAGAAAACGCAATGCTTTCTAAAACTTCAATTGTAATTACCGGAATGCTTTTGCAGGGCGAGATGAATGCCTACGACATGCTCAAAATGATTGAAAGCATGAACATGCAGTACTGGCATCCGATTGGGGCGACAACGCTTTATGAGACCTGTCCACGGCTTGAAAAAAAAGGTTACATAGAGGACACGGACAAATCGGAAAACAAGGCCGTTTACCGCTTAACAGAAGCAGGACGTGCCGAACTGAAGTCTACAATCTGTGCGCTCTTTGAGCGGGTTGATTTTGATTCGGTCTGGTTTTGTCTTGCCGTGATGTATTCTGGAATCCTTTCAAAAGCTGAACTGGAAGAAGAAAAGAAAAAGCGAGCCGTACTTCTTGATGAATACGAAAAAGGAACAATCGAGAACCGCGACAAAATGCTCGCCGCAAAAGTTCCATATATCGACATTTGCGCAATCGATCGCATGATTCAGATAGTTCAGATGGAAAAAGAAACGCTGGCGAAATTATAGATTTAAGAAAGGAGGCATAAAAGAAATTACATCCGTGTAATTTCTTTTATGGCAGATTTTGCCTTCGGCAAAACTGCTATTCGCTGCCTCCATGCAGCGCCGCTAACGCGGTGTTTTTAAGGAGGACTCATGCCTCAAATGAGAAAACGCGGAAAATTCATATTTGGAAAATCGCTTATAAGAGACGGTGGCACAATTCAATTTCCTGAACAGGCAATTAAGGAATATGATATTGCGTCTGAAGGTAAGATATATCTGGTAACTGGCAGCAAGAAAACAGGCGGCTTTTGTGTTACAAGAAAAGGGTTGCTTGCTTCTTCAAAACTTGGACACATACTCAATGATAATCCTCAATTAAGAGATTACGCTTCTAAAGAAGGGGATTTTATAAAATATAAAGGACGGGCATATACCTGGGTAAAAATCAACGAAGAAGGAAAGATTTCTCTTAGCGTCGAAGTAATGCAATACCTGAAACTCCAAAAAGATATGAAGCTGCTCTCTATAAGGAGCAGTGATATAGCGTTTACGATGGGAGCCTATGGTCCGCTGCTGGAAGAGTCTTTTAAACACGACAGCGAAATAAAAGTTTATTAAACGGTGATTTATTATGAAATATAAAAACGAAGAAATCTCTGAAGCTGGTTTATATAAAAAACTGGGAGAGCTTACAAAGAACAAAGATGAATGGGAAAGCTGCATTTCTGATGTCGCAGGCTTGCTTAAATCTGATTCTTCGAAAATTCAGGCAAAAGCCTTGTGGTTGCTTGGCGAGATGGGCTTGCAACATCCTTCCAGAATTGCAGAATATGTTTCGCCAATTTCTCATTTTCTGAACAGTTTTGATCCGCTTCTTCGTGAACGAGCCCTTAACGCACTTGGAAGAATAGGCCGTGCAGACTTCAGTTTGATCAAACCTTATTGGAGTGATTTATTCCGCTTCGCAAAAGACCAAGCGCCTAACGTCAGATTAAACTTTATCTGGGCATTAGAAAATATCGCGACAAACACTCCGGATATTTACACCGATTACATGGATATTTTCGCAGATCTTCTTCATGATTCTGATGACAAAGTTCGCATGGAGTCGCCGGAAATTTTCCGTGTTCTCGGAAAACGTAAACCGGAAATTGTAAAACCTTATGTCGAGCTTCTTACACAAATCTCCGAAAGCGACACAAACAGAGTTGTCAGAATCCATGCAAAGGGTGCCATCAAGGCAACAATCAACAGGTAAAAATGATAAAGCATTTTTATCAAACCGGGGAAAAGTATTCCCTGTATAAATTTTCAGGTTCTATTCTTCACAATCACTACAGTAAGATAAAGCTTTTCATCGAGTTCTTCGGGTGTCATAATTATTTTTTCATCTTCAAAGCCACAGTTTGAAACTGCGCCGAATTCTCTGATTTGATTTTTATGAGAAATAAGAAAAGCTTTTAATTTTGAAAGATTTTTTCCAGTTTTCATAAGAACAAGGGTTCCCGACAATAAAAAAGTCTTTTCTAAGTCATCTGCATCTGGGATTATGTGGATTTGCTCCTTTTCCAAAGCAAGACTCATTCCAAGTTTTGCGGCAACAGCGCAGAAGGACGGAATACCGGCTATAACCTGAGTCTGAAAACCTTCTTTCTCAATCAGCTCTTTTATATAGAAGAAAGTTGAATATATAGAAGGATCTCCGATTGTAAGAAATGCTGCGTTTTTGTCTTGTAAATCATCACATATCAATCTTGCGCAGTTTTCCCAGGCCTTTGCCAGAGAGTTTTTATCTTTTGTCATGGGAAAATCGTAGAAATAAAGTTTCTTATTTTCAAGCCCGCTTAAATTTGAATTTACAATCTGATAGGCGCGGCAATCTTCTCGTGATTTATTCGGAAAAACAATTACATCACATTTTTTGATTGTTTCAAGAGCTTTTATTGAAAGCCCTTCAGATCTTTCGATCCCGACTCCTATGCCATAAAGTATTCCTTTCATTTCCAACCCTGGCTTTATTTTGATTTGACTTTTTCATGCTGTCAATAAGCAGAATTGACCTTAGCCATCACTTTTTATTATCTTTATTAAGACAATGCAGCTGACCTACATAATCCAGAAATCCAGACGACGCTCAATGAGTATCCATGTGGCAGAAGATAAAAAAATTATCGTGAAAGTGCCGCTTGGAACTCCCACGTTTGTCGCAGAAAAATTCATCATGGAAAAGAAAAACTGGATTATGAAGCAGATGGCAAAGGTTGAAAAGCAGGCCGAACTTGCTTCTTCCATGGGGACGCTCACCGAAGAAGACATCAAGCAGATTAAGGAAAAGGCGAAGAAAGTGATTCCAGAGCGGGTAGAACATTATGCAAAACTTGCAGGCATTTCCTACAACCGAATCTTTATCCGCCTGCAAAAGTCGCGCTGGGGAAGCTGCTCGGCAGACGGAAACCTCAACTTCAACTGCCTTCTGGTGCTCATGCCGCCGGAGATTCTGGACAGCGTAGTAGTTCACGAACTATGCCACCGCCGCCACATGAACCATTCCCGCGAATTCTACGATGAAGTGCTCCATATTTTCCCGGATTACAAGCGGTGCGATAAATGGCTCAAGCAGAACGGCGGAGCGTATTTTAAGAGAATGGAGATGGTATTTAACAAAGCACAAATCTTTTCATACAATTAAAAAGATCTAGGGGATTTCTCTTATGTTTTTTGTGGAAATTTTAGAGAGCTGTACTATAATTAAAATATGAAAAAAATATTCTCGTTAATCATTTTATTAGCGACTGTAACTACAGCTATATTTGCAAATTTACCTGAGTATTATAAAAACGACGAAAATTTTATAAATGATTTTGTAAAAAAAACGTGGACAACATCTGATGGACTCCCGGGCGTTACAATTACAGATTTAATGCAGGATAACAAAGGGTATATCTGGATTGGAACTTACGATGGTCTTGTTCGTTTTGATGGCGTTGAATTTAAAACCTTTTGCCGATCTACCGATGAGCGATACGATTTTGCATCTGTGCATTCGATTCTCCAGGATTCAGATGGAAATTTATGGGTTGGTCACAATGATGAAGGTGTTACAAAAATTACACCGTCCGGCAAAATACAAAAAATTACAATTGAAGACGGTCTTCCAAATAATAAAGTAAACGCTCTTTGCGAAGATAAATCAAAAAATATCTGGATTGGAACATCTTCCGGTATCTGCTTTATTAATTCTGAAAATCAGATTTTTGAACCAGAGTGCGATGAAAATCTTTCTATAAAAACAATACCGGTTAAGAATCTTTTCTGCGATAAAGATGGAAACATTTGGATTGCAACTGGAACTGCAAACAATTTATACGTCTGCAAAAATAATAAAATCTCACTTTTTACAAAAATTACAGTCATTGAAGATCCTAGTGTTTATGATGTATTTCAGGATAAAGACGGTGCACTCTGGATGTGCGGTGAGCCTCATTTTGCAATAAGAATAAAAGGAGATGAACAGACTTTATTTGATATGAATCCTCAAGGTTTTTTAGGGCTTTCTGTAGATTCTATAATTCAGGATTCAACTGGTAAATTCTGGCTTGGTTCTGATGCAGGAGTTATGATTCTTCATGACGACAGTCACACTTATTATAATGTTAAAAATGGTCTGCCCGATAACGGAATTTCAAAGCTTATGCAGGATCGCGAAGGTAATATCTGGATTGGCTTGAACCGCGGAGGATTACAAAAGCTCAGTAAAGGAAAATTCCAGACTGTAAAAATGAATACAAGCGTAAACAGTATCTGTCAGGATAATTTTCGTAGAGTTACATGGCTTGGCTGTGATGACGGTTTGCATTGTTATAAAGATAATCAGTTTATAGAAAACGAAATTACAAAAGCTGTAAAAGGCGTTCGTGTACGTCATGTTGGAATTACAAAAGATAACGAGCTTCTTATTTCTGCATTTTCAGAAACGCCACAGGCTCTTGTTACGCCGGATTCAAAAATTAAGTTCTGGACAACGGAAGATGGAATTATAAGTTCAAAAGCTCGTGTTGCAATAAAAAGTTCCAACGGAGACATTTATGTTGGAACTCCGCATGGACTTTCAATAATTCACAAAGACGGAAACATTTCTACGCTTACAAGAAATGACGGATTTCCTAATCATTATGTAATGTGGCTTTATGAAGATTCCAAGGGGCGTGTCTGGGTTGGAACAAACGGCGGGGGTGTTTTTGTTTTACAGGATGAAAAAATCATAAAAAGTTACACTGTAGAAAACGGACTTTCGGGCAATGTAATTTTTAAAATCCTTAATTATGATAATGCAATCTGGATTGCAACTGGAACAGGACTTTCCCGTTATATTGAAGAAACAGATTCTTTTGTAAACTTTAATTCCCACAATGGACTTGGAACCGACAGTGTTTTCCAAATGATTTGTGATAATTCCGGTCTTGTTTGGATGACCTGTAACAAAGGTGTTTTCTCAGTTCCTTATACAGAAATGCAGGGCGTAATAAAAGGAGAACTAAAAAAAGTTTCTGCGCGTTATTATGGTGCTTCTGACGGTCTTATTACAAGCGGAGTTACTTCTACATCACTTTCCGAAAAAGATTCTGAGGGCAGGGTATGGTTTACTCTTACAGACGGCTTTGCAATTTTTGATCCACAAAAGAGCGGAATGAACAAACTTGCACCAAAAATTGAAATTCAAGATTATACAGTTGATAACGTAACAAAAGATTATCATAAAGAAAAAATTGTGCTTTCTCCATCTGCAAAACGTTTGAGCATTAAATATACGGGAATGAGTTTTATTTCTTCTGACAGCATGCGTTTCCGTTATAAGCTTGCCGGTTTTGATAAGGATTATTCAGAATGGACTACAGCAAGAAACGTTTCTTACACAAACTTAAAGCCGGGAACTTATCAGTTTACGCTGATTTCTCAGAACAGCGATGGAATTCAGGGCGTTCCAAGTGAGCCTGTAATCATTGTAAAAAAGCCTTATTTGTGGCAGCAGCCGTGGTTCTGGCCTGTTATAATTGCAGTTATTGTTTTCCTTATTACATATAAAATTATTTCCATGCGCCGTTACCAGATTGTTCTTGAATCAAAAGTTGACCAGCGTACAAAAGAACTTAAAGTTGCAAACGAAAAAGCTGAATCACTTTTATTGAACATTCTTCCGGCCGAAGTTGCAGCAGAACTTACAGAACATCCAGACAGAACAATTGCTAAGAAATTCCCGAATGTAACTGTTTTGTTTACAGATATTGTCGGTTTTACAAAAATGAGTGGCGGAATGAGTGCCGAAGAAGTCGTTGCAATGCTTAATAAAATGATTTCTCTGTTTGATGAACGTGCCAAAAAAGACGGAATTGAAAAAATCAAGACAATTGGAGATGCTTACATGGCGGCAGTCGGACTCAGCGAAAACTCAAGCAAAGATGATGCTGTAAGAATGATTCGTTTTGCAAAGGGACTTTTGGCTGATGTTGAAAATTATAACAAAGATTCGCCTGTGAAGATTCAAATCAGACTTGGCATAAATACAGGAGAACTTGTTGCAGGTGTAATTGGAAAATCAAAATTCATCTACGATATTTGGGGAGATACCGTTAACGTTGCAAGCAGAATGGAAAGTACTGGCGAAGCTATGCGAATTCACGTAAGCGAATCAACCTGGCAGCAGACAAAAAGCACCTTTGATTACGAAGATATTGCAGAAATTGAAGTAAAAGGCAAAGGCGTAATGAAGACTTATTTCTTGTAATGTTTGTTTACGCAGCTCCGTGCATTCTGTAATTACTTGTTGATAAAGTAAAGCCCTATCAGGCAAATTACAATTCCTGCAATTTTCGAAACGCTCAGCTGTTCTTTGTATAAAAAGAATCCAACGAAAATCAGGACTGCCGCAAGCAATGTGCTTGCTACAAGTGCAAGCGTATTTACTTTCCAGCCAACTTTGTAGGCGCAGATGAATCCGACTTCTAGACATGTAATTACGATTCCAAGAATTATTGTTGCCCAGTTTGTCAGCGTGAAGTCTTTGAAGCTTGGCTGTCCTTTTGATGTAACAAGGAACATAACGAAAGAAAAGATAGATGCTACGGCATAAGTAACAGTCATCGAGGCGTATGTGTTCATCGCTTGTGGAATGCCTTTTGCGCAGATTTGATAAACAGTGTTTGCTGTGACGATTAATAAGATTGGCCAGAGGTATGAAAACATGGACAACTCCTTTTAAAGATTTCTTGTCCATCTTCTAAGACCTAACGATGAGACTGAACGCCTAAAAGCATTCCTACCCGGTGGCAGTAGATACAGAATATCAAAATCGCTAGAATTGTCAATAAGAAAGAATCATGCTGAAAATCAAACCATATACAAAAGAAAATATCGCTGAGGCAATCGAAATCTGGAATGACATTGTTGAGGATGGAATCGCTTTTCCGCAAAAAGAACCGCTCGACGAAAGTTCAGGCGACGATTTTTTCCGCTCGCAGTCGTTCACTGGTCTTGCAGTCGATTCTGACACTAACGAAATCGTAGGCCTTTATATCCTTCATCCGAACAATGTTGGACGGTGTGGGCACATCTCAAACGCAAGCTACGCCGTAAAAAAGGACAAGCGAGGTCAGCATATCGGCGAATTTCTTGTAAAAGACTGTCTTTCAAAGGCAAAGGAACTAGGCTTCAAAATTCTTCAGTTCAATGCGGTTGTTGCGACGAATACTTCCGCCCTCAAATTGTACAAAAAGCTCGGCTTCACTCAGCTCGGCGTTATTCCGCACGGATTTTTAATGAAAGACGGACACTACGAGGACATAATCCCTTATTATATGGAGTTGTAAATCATGCGGCAGATGAAAAAAAATCATCGTGAAAGAGAACTAATTCCCCCTGGGAGAATGGCCAAAAGCCATTTTGAAAGCTTTATAAAAATTGCTGCTGTTACTGTACCCGAGCATCATTGCGATTTTTTCAATTAAAAGATCTGTATGATTTAGAAGAAGTTCCGCACGTTTCATCCTTGCTTCAGTTATTATTTCAGAAAAAGATTTCCCAAGTTTTTGCGGAAGTAATTTTGATAAATAAACAGGATGATATCCGAAATAACTTGCAACAGACTGTAAGGTTGCAGAATCTGAATGAGTATCAATATATTCTGCTATCTGTTCCGTCATCGTTAATTTTACCGGCAGATTCTGTTTTTTATATTCTGATGAGATGTACATGCATAAGGACATTATCAGCGGTTTTATTATTTTCTGAGTATCTGGAGTTTTGTCTGCATATTCAAGGATTATAAGTCCAAGAAGCCGCCATACAGGAGAGACTTTCGGTATGTTTAGATGAACAAATTCATCTGAATATTTATTCTTGTTTGGTTCCAGAAAAAAATTAAGCATTGCAGTATCAGATGCAAAAGACGGCAGAAATTCCTGAATAAAAGTATCCTGCTTAATCAGAATTCCGATTATAATTCCTTCTTCATTTGATTCCCGTTTAACCGCATAGCCGCTGAAAGGCTGTCCAATATAGCAATCGCCTTCGTGAATTGTGATACGGTTATTGTATTTTGAACTTAAGGTTTCATAATCACCATGGAATGCAAAATGCAAAAAGAAAAAGTCGTGGCGATGAAACTGCTCATTAAGTCTTTTATCTTTAAATACACAGACTAGAACATCTTCATCATCTTCTCCCAACCAGTGTGATATCAGATCGTTAGAGCCATATTTTGAATCAGGGCAGAAATTCCAGTTTAATTCTACGCCGCCCCTAAAATCCCTAACGCAGATATAATAATTATACGATTTCTTCTTTCAGAGTTGCAACCAATTCCGAAGGTGTTACAACAAACGGTTTTTCGGGAAAATGCTTTCCGTTCCCTGTTACAAGAAAAGCATCCTTGTCTTGTGCCGATAATGTTACCGCATAAAAAACAATATCTTTCGGATCAGGCATTTTTTCAGATACTTCTGCTAATTCCGTAACTTTCAAACCGTTGTCCATAATATCCTTTAAAAGATTTATGATAATGCTTTCGGGGAGCTTGAATTTAGCCCTTCTCAGAACCTCATTGTATTCTTTTACAATTTCGTCTGAATAAACAGGAACAATATTTCCGGTTGCAAGAAAACGCAAAATCTGTACTGTTGGAGAACTTTCGTTTCGGGTTATCAAAGCTGACACAAGCACATTTGTATCAATAACGACATATTTTCTTGCCATTATTTACCAGCCCTTACAGCAGCGATTTCAGCATTGATTTCATCCAGGGACATTTCTGGGACATTGTTCTTTTGGATTGAATTTCTTGCCTCTTTGTAAATGTCCCATCTTTTGGAACGAGTATCATCTCTTAATTCAAATGGAAGCCCGCCCACAGCAATGCTTTTTTTGAAAAAGATTCTGACGGCTGTAGGCAAATCCAAACCAAGCGACTCGTAAATCTTTGTAACATCAGTTTTTGTTTCCGTATCTACCTTTATCTGAACAAGAGCTGTATTTGGCATATTAACACCTCCAAAAGTATGTATTTAACTATATAATAACATACTTTTGTTAGAAAATCTATGTAGATTATCACTACTGTCCAAGATAAGTTAGGTACTTTTTAAAGTCTGTAATTCGTGGTAGAGTTTTGTTACCACACAATTTTCTACCAGAAAAGGAATTACAGACATGAACAAGCATACGGGAACCAAAGGTTCCTGCCAAAACTCGGACAGTTACTATCCCTGATTGAGAGACCTCAGTTTGAAAGATGCGTAAAATCAACAAAAGCAGACAAGTACTGCAAGGGATTTTCTGCTTAGCAGCAATTTGTGACCATGACATATGCACAGATTGTAAACCCGCACGGGCTTCGAAGTCTCGAGCATTCCCTGAACTCAAACACAACCTGTCTTTACCATCTCGGGATTTCAAAGGAAGTAAAACGCTCAACAATTTCATATGCGAACAATACCAGAAGTCCAGAAGTTTTCGAGAAACTGTTCTATTTCCTCTCATCAACACTCAACAGGAATGAGCGCAAGAAATTCAGGAAGAAGTTCTATGGAATTGACGCGACGGAGCTGAGCCTGAATCTTCATGACTTCCCATGGGCGACATTCAGAAGCACAATGAGCGGTGTAAAGATTCACCTGAAATATGACATCAACAACAGCCTGCCGGAATATCTTTTCATAACCAATGCGAATGAGCACGAGAACAACACACTCAAAAAGATGAATTTTTTAAAAGGCTGCATCGTGGCCTTCGACAAAGGCTACTGCGAAGCAGTTCTGGAGCGACTGAAAGGAGCGGAAGAATGGAGCGCGGTTAGCGCGGAAGTGCGAAAAGCCCGACCCGACCTTAAAAGACCGAAAGTTGTTCACTACCGGGCGACAGGAGGTCGCCTTGCCTAAAAAGACAATAAAATCCGCGACAACTCGAAGAGTTGTCGTAACGACACGGAGGTCGGGGAACGCCCTAATTTTTTCTATCCCTTTTTATATTAATATTTACCACACTAAATATTAATATAAAGTAGTGATTTTAACAATTCGCCGCCTTATACTTTACTCAGATTTTTTAGAGAGGTGATGAAGTATGATGAAGAATCTTGGTAGAAACGCTTTTGGGTATGGTTATCCCGTTCCGACTCTTATGGTCGCAACGTACAATGAAGATGGCAGCGTAAATGTTATGAATCTTCATGAAGCAATGCGAACTAATGCAGGTGATCTGGCTCTTTGTGTAGGACCTCGAAGTAAAACTCATGAAAATATTGAAGAGAGAAAAGCCTTTACGGTTGCCCTTGTAAATCAGGAGATGATGGCTGAAATTGATTATCTTGGAAGTGTTTCTGGTTATAATGTTCCGGACAAATTTGAAAGAAGCGGATTAAAAGCCGTAAAGAGCGATTTTGTCGATGCTCCGATAATTGAAGGAAGCCCTGTTGGTATTGAATGTGAGCTGATTGAAATTGTCAACGGAACAGGCTTTACTACAGTTCTTGCGAGAATTGTTAATATTGCAGCAGATGATTCAGTTCTTACAGATAACGGCAAGATTGATGCTTTAAAGACAGGTATGATTCTTTATGATCCTTTTGGAACTAATTACGTTTCTCTGGGACAGATTGTCGGTAAGCCTTGGCGTGAAGGCAGAAAATTCATGTAACATTAGCGACAGAACAAAACATTGTTTCTTTTTTGTGTTATAATCAGAGGCGTTTAATTGGAGGCCCTATGAAAATCGCAGCAACATACGAAAAAGAAACTGGAAACGTATTCCAGCATTTTGGAAAAACTCAGTATTTTAAGATTTATGAAATCGAAGACGGAAAAGTTATTTCTTCAGAAGTAATCGATAACGGCGGAAATGGACATCATGCTCTTCCACCATATCTAAAAAGCCTTGGAGTAGAAACTCTGATTCTTGGAAACAGAGGACAGGGTGCAATTGATGCAATTGATGCAGCAGGCTTAAAAGAAGTCCCGGGCATCACCGGTTCTGCAGACCAGGCAGCCGAAAAGTTTGCAAAAGGCGAACTCAAAGGTAACTTTGAGGCAAAATGCAACCACCACGGCGAGCACTGAGCCGCCTTTTGCCATACTATCCTTATTCCGCTGATTCTCTCATAACTCTTACTACCAGACCATACATGCAAATCATTACAATCAAAAGAACAGTAAGATAAAAAGGCAGCAGCGATTTGCAATCAGACCGAACAATGGCGGCATAAGAGTGGTTCCTACATAAGCACTCGCCATTTGAACGCCGACCATTGCCTGTGATTTATCTTCTCCAAAGGTTGCTGGAGTAGAATGAATGATACAAGGATAAATCGGAGCACAGCCAAGCCCAATAATTATAAAGCCTGCAAATGCAAGAATGTGTGAACCGGGAATAAAGAGCAGAATAATACCAGTGGCAATTATTACCTGTCCAAGACGAATCAAGGCTTTGTCAGAAAGCTTCATTGTAATAAATCCATTGATTGCACGACCGGCTGTAATTCCAATGTAGAAAAGACTTGCAAAAAAAGCGGCGGTTTCTGCATCAATTCCTTTGAAGATATTCAGATAGCTTGCAGCCCAAAGTCCTGCTGTCTGTTCAATGGCACAATAGCAGAAAAAGCAGAGCATAATCGGCTTTGCACCTCTTATTGACAAAATCTCTTTTAAGCTGAGGGCTTTTGAAGCCTGCCTATTATCTCCAGATTCAGAAACCTGATTTTCATCTTTGCGGTTTTTCCAGATAGGAAGACTGATAAAAAGAATTGCTGTAAGAACTATCTGGAACATGCCTACGTATCGGTAGCCCATATTCCAGCTGTTCTGCTGTGCAAGCGCAAGTCCCATAAGATATGGTCCGCCAGCTGCTCCGACACCCCACATACAATGAAGCCAGCTCATGTGACGGCTCTTATAATGAAGAGCAACGTAGTTATTCAAAGCTGCATCAACAGAACCTCCGCCAAGACCATAAGGAATTGCAATCAGACAAAGAAGCCAGAAAGTATGAGAAATAGAAAAAGCAAAAAGAGACACACAGGTTAAAGCAACACTGATTGCTGTAACAAGGCCTGCACCGAATTTTTTAGTAAGGCGGTCACTGTTCAGGCTGGAAATGACTGTACTGAAGGCAATAATCATAGAGATTATTCCCGCATAGGAAACTGGAACATTTAATTCCTGATGAAGAACCGGCCAGGCAGAGCCCAGTAGCGAATCCGGTAGTCCAAGGCTGATAAAAGCCAGATAAATAATTGGTAAAAGTAATGTTGCCATAGAAATCCTCCTCGTGTGAAACAGAAAGCAATAATTAAGTCTAAATATGATTATATCTTCAATTGTGAATAAAACTATGATAAAATTGACATAAAGATAAGATAATATCTTCAAATTTGGAATTTATATGGCTATTAGTATTTGTGATGTTCATACAGACAGTTCAGGAAAAGATAAAACTAGTTACGGAAGCCTTGCTTTTCCAATTTCATGCTATCTGGATGATCTTACTAAAATGAATGTAAACCTGCATTGGCACGATGAATTTGAATTCATTTATATAACAGAAGGAAATATATATGTCCAGGTAGAAAATCAGAAATTCCTTATGGAAGAAAACTCTTCAATTCTGATTAATATGAATATTCTTCACTCTGTTGAAAAAGGTACTAAGGAAAAAAGCACTCTTCGCTCATTAGTTTTTAATTCTTCTATAATTGCAGATTCATCTGAGAGTGTTTTCTGGCAAAAATATATCCAGCCCTTTAAAAACGCCAGGAACATTGATTTTATTTATTTGGACGGCGGAGTAGACTGGCATAAAAAACTCATTAAATTGATGGATTCGGCCTGGAAAAATATGGCAGCGGAAGATGATGATTATGAAAATCAGGTGAGATTTTATGTTACATCAGCATTTCATCTTTTATTGTCAGAAAATCAAATTAAATCAGATAGTTCAACTTCGTCCCAAAAACAGATCTTACGAAAAATGCAAATCAAAAAGCTGATTACTTACATAAATGAAAATTATACAAGAGCAATAAATCTAAAAGCCCTTTCAAAACAGTGTGATATAAGCGAAAGCACCTGCCTGCGTCTCTTCAACGAATTTACAAAAAAAACTCCAATTCAATACATAAAACAATTGCGCATAGAAAAAGCGAACGAATTATTAAAATCAACAGATTTATCAATCACTGAAATTGCTCTATCTGTTGGTTTTAATGATGTAAGCTATTTTATAAAAAACTATAAAGAAATATTTGGTAAAACTCCAAAAAAGGAAAGAAGTAAAAAATACAACTGACCTACGTAATCCAGAAATCCAGACGACGCTCAATGAGTATCCATGTGACAGATACAACAAGTGGCTCAAGCAGAACGGCGGAGCGTATTTTCAGAGGGTAGTGAAAGAAGATTAAAAAAACTACGACTCGTTCACCAGCTTGCCGGTCATGTGCCTGCTATTTGTTTATAAAATAAAGTCCGACAAGACAGATTATTACACCTGCAATTTTTGAAAAACTAAGCAGTTCCTTATATAAAACGAATTCAACGAAAATCAGGACAGCCGCAAGCAATGTACTTGCTACAAGTGCCAGCGTATTTACTTTCCATCCTGCTTTGTAGGCGCAGATGAATCCGACTTCAAGACATGTAATTACAATTCCCAAAATTATCGTTGCCCAGTTTGTCAACGTGAAGTCCTTGAAGCTTGGATGTCCTTTTGATGTGACGAGGAACATTACGAAAGAGAAAACAGATGCTACGGCATAAGTAACAGTCATCGAGGCGTAAGTGTTCATTGCCGCAGGGATGCCTTTTGCGCAGATTTGATAAACGGTGTTTGATGTAACGATTAGTAAAATTGGCCAGATGTATAAAAACATGATGGACGCTCCTTTTAAAGATTTCTTGTCCATCTTCTAAGATCTAACGATGAGACTGAATGCCCAAAGCATTCCTTAACATCATCAACTTAAGCCCCACTATTTAAAGAATTCCAAATAAGATAAAATTCCTTAGGTGGGAAAAATAGGTGGGGCTTACATTCAAGAAAAGATGGGAAACTGTTACAGGTGAGATAAAAA
>Ga0310695_10006605_pt1 | contig 19040 bp, 14 predicted proteins | sample RumenRJG_04DNA_FD_203882 | JGI IMG/M metagenome (GOLD analysis project Ga0310695, IMG submission 203882) | Bovine rumen microbial communities from Lethbridge, Alberta, Canada - RJG_04 (v2) (version 2) | ecosystem: Host-associated > Mammals > Digestive system > Stomach > Rumen | place: Canada...
CGAGCACAACATTGGCTTCTATGCCTCGGCCCTCTGTCTCTCGCCGCGATATATGAGTTCGCTCGTCAAGCAGGTGAGCAATCGCTCGGCCAAGGCGTGGATTGACGAGGCACTGGCCACACAGGCCAAGGTGCTCCTTGCTCATACGGAGAAGACCGTAGCCGAGATCGCCTTCGAGCTCTCCTTTCCCAATGCGGCGTTTTTCTCGAAGTTCTTCCAGCGCTTGACTGGCATGACACCCTCGGGCTATAGACAGAAGTGACCCGTGGGCGCGGGGAGACGGATTCTCACTCCAGCTCCCGCTTCACTGCCTGCTCCACCTCGGTGATAGGTGCGGTGGGCTCAAAGCGTGCAACTACCTGTCCCTTACGTGAAACGAGGAATTTGGTGAAGTTCCACTTGATATCTGCCGACTGTGCATAGTCGGGGTCCTGCTTCTTCAGCATGTCGTCCAGCAGCTTGCCGATGGGGTGCTCGGAATCGAAGCCCTGGAAGCCCTGCTTCTCTTTGAGGTAGGCGAAGAGAGGCGACTCGCCTTCGCCGTTCACCTCCAGCTTCTGGAACTGAGTGAAGGTGGTGTGATAGTTCGTGGTGCAGAAGGTGTGTATCTCCTCCTGCGTGCCGGGTGCCTCATGTTACTCTGCATGTGCGTTATTATGAGAGGGCCTTCAGCCCGATGATGGAGGCGACGAGCGTCGTGATGAAGAATAGCCGCCAGAAGGTGGCCGGTTCGTGGAACACCAGGATACCCACCAGCACCGTGCCCGCGGCGCCGATTCCCGTCCACACGGGATAGGCCGTGCCCAGCGGGATGTGCTGTGTGGCCTTGGCCAGCATGCCCATGCTCAACACCGTAAACACTATGAAGCCAGCCATCCAGCTCCACCATTCAACCCCCGTTGCCGTGCGGGCACGCCCCAGACAGTAGGTGAACCCCACTTCGCACAGCCCTGCCACAATCAAGATAATCCAATGCATAATATCCATCGCGCCCTTTTTGAGGGCTGCAGCAATGGCCGGCGACTCCTGCTTGGGCGTTGCAAAAGTAATGCAAATGAGCGACATGGCAAAGAAAACGCCTGCTTTTCTTGCTCCTCTGCGCTTTTCTTTGTACTTTTGCGCCCCGAAAGAGGTATAGAAAACATATTATCACATGCAGCAACAGAAGATTATTATCCTCGACTTCGGGTCGCAGACGACGCAGCTCATCGCTCGCCGCTTGCGCGAACTGGACACTTTCTGTGAAATCCTTCCGTATAACAAATTCCCGCAGGACGACCCGGACGTCATCGGTGTCATCCTCTCCGGCAGCCCCTACAGCGTCTATGACCCCGAGGCTTTCCGTGTCGATCTCGGTCAGTTCCGGGGGCGCATCCCCGTGCTGGGCATCTGTTACGGCGCCCAGTATATCAGCCACACGCTGGGCGGCCGGGTGGAGCCTGCCGGAAGCCGCGAGTATGGTCGAGCCCATCTCTCGTCTATCGACCTGGGCGACCTCCTCTTCCGCGGCTTCGAGCCGGACAGCCAGGTGTGGATGAGCCACGGAGACACCATCACGGCCCTGCCCGAGGGATTCCACCCCATTGCCAGCACCGACCATGTGCGCTATGCTGCCTACGCGGCCGACGCTGAGCCCATTTGGGGCGTGCAGTTCCATCCCGAAGTGTTCCACAGCGTGCAGGGCACCCTGCTACTTCGCAATTTCGTCGTGGACATCTGCGGTGGGCGGCAGGACTGGAGTCCGGCCAATTTTGTGGAGCAGACCGTCGAGGAGCTGCGCCGCCAGATAGGCTCCGACCGCGTCATCCTTGGCCTCTCCGGCGGCGTGGACAGTTCCGTGGCCGCCGTGCTGCTCCATCGTGCCGTCGGTCGCCAGCTCACCTGCATCTTCGTGGACCACGGCATGCTGCGCAAGAACGAGTTCCAGGATGTCATGCGCGACTACGAGTGCCTGGGACTGAACGTTATCGGCGTCGATGCCAGCGACAAGTTCCTGGCCGACCTCGACGGGGTAACCGAGCCGGAGCAGAAACGCAAGATCATCGGCCGCGACTTCATCGAAGTCTTTAATGCCGAGGCCCGTAAGATAGTCGAAAACTCATCCTCCGAGGGCAAATGCCGCTGGCTGGCTCAGGGCACCATCTATCCCGACCGCATCGAGAGTCTCAATATCACGGGCAAGGTCATCAAGAGCCACCACAACGTGGGCGGTCTGCCACGCGAGATGAACCTGCAGCTCTGCGAGCCGCTCAAGTGGCTGTTCAAGGACGAAGTGCGCCGCGTGGGACGCAGCCTTGGAATGCCCGAGCATCTCATCACACGCCATCCCTTCCCGGGTCCCGGCCTCGCCGTGCGCATCCTGGGTGCCATTACCCGCGAGAAGGTGCGTGTCCTGCAGGAGGCCGACGATATCTTCATCCGCTCCCTGCGCCAGTATAAGGTGCGCCTATCGGGCGAGGAAGCCCGTCGGGTGCTGGCCGCCGGAGTACCGGCCGACATGCGGGATGGCGAGATCGAGGTTTCCCTCTACGACCAGATATGGCAGGCCGGAGCCACCTTGCTGAGCGATGTGCGCAGCGTAGGCGTGATGGGCGACGAACGCACCTACGAGAATCCCGTGGCTCTGCGTGCCGTCACCTCCACCGATGCCATGACGGCCGACTGGGCTCGCCTTCCCTACGACTTCATGGCTCGCGTCTCCAACGACATTATTAATAAGGTAAAGGGCGTGAACCGCGTCTGCTACGACATCTCCTCCAAGCCGCCTTCAACGATTGAGTGGGAATAGTTTTTTAAGTTCATAGTTCATAGTTCATAGTTCATAGTTCTTGGACGAGCCAAGCGGCGGAGCCGATTACTTCGACAAGCGAAGCGGCATAGCTTGGTGCTTTGATATGGCAGGCAGCTGTGATGGGTGCGTGTGGCTTAGGGATGGAGGGCGTCTTGTGTCCCCATGTCGATGCGGAATGTCACGGTGAATCCTCGCTCGGGCGGGGTTTCCAGCGAGAGGTCGCCGCCCTGCATTACCATCAGCTGGCGCGAGAGGGCCAGTCCGATGCCCGACCCACCGCGTTTGGTGGTGAAGAATGGTGTGAAGATTTCTTGTTCCAGTTCGGCGGGGATTGGGCTCCCGTCGTTGCTCATCATTAGTGCGCCCCCTTGCCATCTTATGCCTATCGTCTTTGCGCCCGCCTCCTTTGCGTTCTTGGTCATGTTGGTCAGTGTTTGGCGCAGCATCCCCTCGTCGGTCTTGACGGTGAGGTCTTCGGGCAGGCTGATATGCCATTGTAGGGTGGGGAACAGCGCGCTCACGGCGTCTGCCATTCGTGCCAGGCCCACCGATGTGGGATGCTGCTCGCGTCGCATCGTCAGCATCCGGAAGTCCTCCACCAGCGCTGTCAGGTGTTGGCTGGTGTCATAGATGGTCTGTACGGCGGGTTCGAGCGGAGTGCCCTGAATGTCGGGGCGTTCTGTCAGCGACTGGCTGATGCTGGCAATGGGGGCGATGTTGTTCATTATCTCATGGGTCATCACGCGTGCCATCTTTCGCCAGTTCTCCACTTCGTTCTCGCGTAGCAGGCGTGCCAGCTGTCCGCCCAGGTCGTTCAGTGCTTCCTGCATGGCTCGTTCGCCTGGGAGCAGTCCGCGTGTGGGCAGGCGGAAGGAGAAGTCGCGGTTCTTGATGGCCTCCAGCATCAGCCACGCCCGTCGCGTCATCCGCCTCTGGTGGCGGCGGAAGAGTATTATCAGCAGCAGTAGGCAGGCCAGAGCGGTAAGGAGTTCATAATTCATAATTCATAATTCATAGTTCATAGTTCATAGTTCATAATTCATAATTCATAGTTCATAGTTCATAATTTATAGTTCATAATTCATAGTTCATAGTTCATAGTTCATAATTCATAATTCATAGTTCATAATTCATAATTCATAATTCATAATTCATAGTTCATAATTCATAGTTCATAGTTCTTGGACGAGCCAAGCGGCATAGCCGATTACTTCGACAAGCGAAGCGGCATAGCCGAGTGCATAGTTCTGATTTTTTGTGAGGGCGAGGCTTTTTTTCACCTCTTCATCTTGTTATACAGTGTCTGGCGCGAGACGCCCAGCAGCTTGGCGGCTTCCGACATGTTGCCGTGGCAGCGGTCGATGGCGCGTCGGATGTGGGCTGCCTCCATCTCGTCCAGCCTTTCCACCTCGGCGTTTCTCTCCAGCGCGTCCTTCAGCTTGTGACGCAGCTCGTCGTTGTCCCAGGGCTTTGTCACAAAGTCGGCCGCGCCCTGCTTCAGTCCCTTTACGGCCAGTTCCACGTCGGCGTATGCTGTGAGCAGCACTACGGGTATGTCTGGGTGACGTTTGCGTATGGCCTGCAGCCACATCAGCCCCTCGCGCCCGGTATTCACGCCCAGCGAGAAGTTCATGTCCAGCAGGATCAGGTCCACCGCTTCCTGTTGCATCAGGGTCAGGATCTCGTCGGGGCGCTGCAGGGTGAGGATGTGCGCAAAGGTGTTTTCCAGGCAGAACCGTGCTGCCGTCAGGATGGTGGGGTTGTCGTCCACCACCAGTATCGTTGCGTGGTCGGTTGTCGGCATGTCGTGTGTGTGTCTTTTCTCGTTTCTGCGTGCAAAGTTAAGGCTTTTCTGTCTATTCTTTGGACAATGGAGTGTATAAATATTAGGCATTCTGCTTCTCTTCGGGGTAAAATCCTTGGTGGAACGTGCTGTCGGTTGTACCTTTGCATCGAGAAAAATTCAACGTCGAATGAAACGTACAGTAATCATACCCTTGTTGTTTGGGGTGCTCCCGGCCTGCGGTCAGGAGGTGTGGACGATGGAGCGCTGCATGCAGTATGCCGTGGAACACAACCATGAGGTACGCCTGCAGGCACTCGCGCTCGACGACCGCCACGCTCTCCGTCTTCAGGCCGTGGGTGCCTTTCTGCCTCAGGTCGAGGCCAGCACGAGCGGGCAGTACAATTTCGGTCGCGCCATCGACCCCGAGACGAACACCTACACCGACGTCTCCACCTTCTATAACGGCTATGGGCTCAGCGCCTCGCTGCCTGTGTTCGACGGGATGCGCCGCCTTCATGAGCTGCGCATGGCGCGTGCCGATGTGCTTATGGGGCGCAGTGGGCTCCAGGCCGAGCGCGACCGCGTGGCGCTGGCCGTCATGCAGTCATACGCCGACGTGCTCTATTATCAAGGTACTGTGGAGATGACCGAGCGGAAGCAGGCACAGAGCCGCCTCATGCTCCGCCAGACGGAGGTGATGTTCGAGGTGGGCACCAAGGGACTGCCTGATATGGCACAGATGCGTGCCCAGCTGGCTGCCGACGACCTCGAGCTCACTCGCCAGCAGAACCTCCTCTCCCAGGCCATGCTGCGCCTGCGGCAGGAGATGGCCCTCGATACCGCTTCCGTCGCCCTTCGGCTCGCTCCGCTCGGCCAGGCCCTGCCGCCCGTGTCCTCCGATGCCTCGCAGTCCGTCGATGTCTGCCTCCCCGAGCTCATGCAGGCCCGTTATGCCGTAGAGTCGGCCCGCCATGCCTATCGTGCTGCCCGCAGCCGTCTGTTCCCGTCGCTGGGCGTGGGTGCTGGCATCTCCACCACCTATTACAAGACGCTGCATGCCGCCGGTGCCTCGCCCTTCCCGGCCCAGCTGCGCCACAATGCCGGCGAGTACGTCTATGCTTCGCTCTCCGTCCCCCTCTTCGGGAGGCTGCATGCGCTCACTCAGATCCGTCGGCAGCGCAACGCCGTGCTCATGGCCCAGGAACGCCTGACGCAGAAGGAGCAGGAGATGCGTCGCCTCCTGGCCGAGGCCGACATGGAGCGCGAGGGCTGCCGTCGGGAGACCCTTCAGGCCGAGGCCCGCGTGGAGGCCGACAGCCTTGCCCTGAGTCTGGCCTCGCGCCAGTACGAGCTGGGTGCGTGTTCGCCCCTCGATGTCTCTGCCTCGGCCTCCCAGCTGTGGCAGAGCCGTGCCCAGCTGCTCCGCAGCCGGCTGACCTGCATGCTGAAAGACAGACTATCACGTTATTACAGAGGAGAATCCCTATGGACCGAGTAATCGAGAAGCCGCGCGGTCTGCGTCGCGCGCACGTACCTTATATTATAGCAGCCCTCCTGGTGGCCTCGCTCGTGGGCTGGATGTTCTGGGGCAATCATGCCGAGACGCTGCGCGTGGACGTGCACCAGATCACCGTCGCCACGGCCCGTCGGGCCGAGTTCAAGGACTACGTCCGCCTCAACGGTCAGGTGATGCCCATCCAGGTGGTGCAGGTGGCGCCCGAGGAAGGCGGTATCGTCACCGAGCGGGTGGTGGAGGAGGGCAGTCCCGTGCGGCGGGGCGATGTCATCGTGCGCCTCTCCAACAGCGCCCTCGACCTGCAGATACTCAATGCCGAGGCCGAGCTGGCCGAGAAGCAGAACCTCCTGCGCAACACCCAGGTGGCCATGCAGCAAGACCGCCTCTCGAACGAGACCGAGCGTGTCCAGCTGGACATGGACATCCAGCGACGCCGCCGCGCCTGGGAGCAGAACGAGCGTCTCTATGCCGAACACCTTATCAGCCGCGAGGCCTGGGAGCAGAGCCGCGAGGACTATGACCTCTCGCGTCGCAAGCACAGCCTGGTCACGCAGCGCCTGCGGCAGGACAGCATCTATCGCTCGGTGCAGATGGAACAAATGGAAGACAACCTGGAAGCCATGCGCCGCAACGTGGTGCTGGTGAGGGAGAGGAAGCAGAAGTTGGAAGTGCGCTCCGCCATCGACGGCGAGCTGGGCCTGCTCGATGTGGAGCTGGGGCAGAGTGTGGCGCCGGGCACGAAGATAGGGCAGATCAACGACCTGAGCGACTTCAAGGTGCAGGCCATGGTGGACGAGCACTACATCGACCGCGTGCGCCAGGGGCTGCCGGCCAGCTTCGAGCGCGACGGCCATGTCTATCCGCTGCGTCTGCGCAAGGTCTATCCCGAGGTGCGCGACGGGCGTTTCCTCACCGACTTTGTCTTCTGTGGCGAGCGTCCGCGTCAGATGCGTTCCGGCCAGACGTATTATCTGAACCTCGAGCTGGGGCGTCCCGAGCAGGCCGTGCTCATCCCGCGCGGCACCTTCTTCCAGACCACGGGCGGAGGCTGGATCTTCGTCCTCTCCAGTGACGGCCGCACGGCCCACCGGCGTCCCATCCGCATCGGGCGCCAGAATCCCCAGTTCTACGAAGTGCTCGAGGGGCTGGAGGAGGGCGAGCGCGTCATCACCAGCGGCTACGAGGCGTTTCGCGACAAGGAGATTCTCAAACTCAGTAATATAGAGAAATAATGCGTTATGAAGTCTTATCTGAAATTCCTCTCCCGTAACAGGGCCTATACCTTTATCAGCATATTCGGTTTGGCCGTCTCGCTGATGTTTGTGATTCTGTTGGGCGACTATGTATGGCGGCAGTTCTCTATCGACTCGCAGCATCCCGATGCCGACCGCATCTATATGCTGGGCAACAGCCACAGCTTCTTCTCATGGCCGCAGACGGCGCACGAGATAGAGGAGCTATGCCCCGAGGTGGAGAAGACGTGTCGCGTGTTCAGCCAGAGCGGCAAGGTGAAGAGCGGCAATCGGGTGCTGGACGAGCAGATAAGCAACATCATCATGCTCACCGACTCCACGTTCTTCGATTTCTTTGCCTTCCGGCTGAAGGAGGGCAACCCGACGACCGCCCTTGCCTCGCCCGACGGGTGCGTCATCACCGAGCATCTGGCCCGGACGCTCTTTGCCGGCAGGAATCCCATCGGCGAGAGCTTGCAGATAGTGGGAAGCCGAAACGTGAAGCAAGGAGGCCCCGACCCCTACGACAGCACGCTGGTGTATAACATCACGGGCATTGTCGAGGACCTCGACCGCACCGTTTTCCCCCGTGAGACGCAGGTCATCGTCTCGATGGCGCGCTATGCGCAAGTGATGGGCTACGAGCTGCCCTACCACATGATGGCATACAGCGGCACGGGCACCTGCAAGATCCTGCTGAGGCTGAAGGACCGTAGCCAGACGGAACCTGTCCGGAGCCTGATACAGCAGCACATGGAGAAGTCCAGTCCGCTATGGCAAAGGGCCGGGCTGGGCGAAGTCACCCTCACACCGCTGCGCGAGGTGCTTTTCGCACCGCAGAACGAGGGCCTGGGACTGACAAAGGGCGACAAGGGGCGACTCCATATCCTGCTCTCGGCTGTGCTGGCCATCTTGCTGTTTGCCGTAGGGAACTACATCAACCTGACCGTCGCCAACACCGCCTTCCGGGCGCGCGAGATGGCCACACGTAGGCTGCTGGGCAGTTCGTCCACCGCTATCTCCCTGAAGCTGGTTGCCGAGTCGGTGCTGATGGTTGCTCTCTCGTTTGCCATCGGGCTGGCACTGGCCTTTGTCTTCGAGCAGGACGCAGCCCGTCTGTTCCAGGGCGAAATAGCCCTGTCCGGCGACATCCGTGTCGGCTCCGTCTGCCTCTGTCTGACGTTCATCCTGCTATTGGGCGCTGTCTCGGGTATTCTGCCCAGCTGGCATCTGTCCCACTATCAGCCCATCGACATCGTGAAGGGCTCTTTCCGCTTTCGCTCTAAGATGCGCTTCGGTCGCTTCTTTGTCTTCGTGCAGAATGTGATTATCGTGGTGATGCTCACGGCAGCCCTCACCATCTATCTGCAACTCAGCCATATCATCCATGCCCCGATGGGCTTCCGCACGGAGAATCTCTACCTCGTCCACTATCCGGAGGAGATAGAGGGCCAGACGGTGCGCAGCCGGCTGGAGCAGATGCCTTTCGTGGAGAAGATAGGATGCCAGCGGGGAACCACCTTCATCAACAACAACAATTCCATGACCACGATAAACCGCGAGGAGAAGAGCATCTTCCTCTACCAGACCTGGCTTGACAGCACGGCCATGCAGCTCTACGGGCTGAACATCCTCGCGGACTACGGCCCGGCCAGCGACGGATGGTATCTGAACGAGGAGGCGCTGCGGCAGCTCGACATGAAAGATTCCGACCGCGAGATCGTGTTCAGCAGTGACCGGAAGTCGCCGCTCTGCGGAGTGCTTGCCGACTTTCACAAGATTAACGTCCTGGAGGCCGTGCGTCCCTTCGCCATACAGATGGAGGAGGACCTGTATGAGCCGGACTTCCTCGTCAAGACCAATGGCAGCCGCGAGGCAAAGGAGGCCTTCACCCAGATGCTGCTGGACCTGGGCTGCCCCGCTGCCTACGTGGAATACTACATCCACGGCCTGGAGAACAGCATCCGGCAGTCGTTCGAAGAGCACCGGAACACACTGCGCATCGTCACGCTCTTCTCGCTGGTGGCCGTCGTCATCTCGGTGATGGGCTTCGTGGGCATGTCGCTCTTCTTCATTCGGCAGCGCAGGAAGGAGGTCGGCATCCGCAAGATTCTGGGCAGTTCCTCGCTCGAGGTACTGTGGCTGATGCTCCGCATCTTCTGCATGCCCCTGCTGCTGTCGTTCGTGGTGGCCGTCCCCCTCAGCCATTATGTAATGAGCCAGTGGCTCCAGGACTTCAGCTATCGCATCGCGCTCTCGCCCTGGATCTTCGTCGCCACCTGCCTGTGCTCGCTCCTGACGGCCGTCCTCTCGGTGGGCATCCAGATATGGCGGGCCGCCTGGGCGAATCCCGTCGAAAGCATAAAGACAGAATAAACTATATTAAATACCAATGGAAGTTATGATTGAGATTGAGAATCTGTACAAGGTGTTTCGCACCGAGGAGGTGGAAACCGTGGCACTGAACGGAGTGAGCATGAGTGTGGCCGACGGCGAGTTTGTGGCCGTCATGGGGCCGAGCGGCTGTGGGAAGAGCACGCTGCTGAACATACTGGGCCTGCTGGACAACCCCACCGACGGGCGCTACCGCTTGGCCGGCGAGGAGGTGGGCAGCCTCAGGGAGCGTCAGCGCACACGCATCCGCCGTGGGCGCATCGGCTTTGTCTTCCAGTCGTTCAACCTCATCGACGAGCTGAACGTCGAGGAGAACGTGGAGCTGCCGCTGCGCTATCTGGGCGTACCGGCCCGCGAACGGCGCCAGCGCGTGACCGAGATGCTGCGCCGCATGGGCATCTCACACCGTGCCCAACATTATCCCCAGCAGCTCTCGGGCGGACAGCAGCAGCGCGTGGCCATCGCGCGGGCTGTCATCGGACGGCCGCAGCTCATCCTGGCCGACGAACCCACGGGCAACCTCGACTCGCGCAACGGCATCGAGGTGATGGAGCTGCTCTCCGAGCTGAACCGCGAGGGCACCACCATCGTGATGGTCACCCACTCGCAGCGCGACGCGGCCTACGCTCAGCGCACGGTGAACCTCTTCGACGGCCAGATCGTGGAATCCTTGGAGGACAGGCTATGATGTACCTCTTCCGACGCTATCGGCTGGCCTCCGTGCTCCATCTGCTGGGCCTGAGCGTGGCCCTGGCCGCCTTCTACCTGTTCCAGACGCAGGTGAGGTATAATCAGACGTATAACCACTGCCTCCTGGAGTGGCAGCGCACCTTCCGCGTGGAGCAGACGGGCGGCGACGGCGAGTGGCACACCCACCTGTGCCGCCCGCTGGAGAAGGTCTTCCGCGAGGTACCTCATGTGGAGGACCTGCAAGCGACATTCTGTTTCACAAACCGTACGACGGTGATGGTGGGGGACAAGAGTTTCAATGAGCCGTATTTCGGAATCGACCGCGCGGGACTGGACTTCCTGTGGGGGCAGACCGTCAGCGGTACCTGCCGCTGGGAGGAATCCCCGGCCGGCGTGCTCATCAGCCAGAGCCAGGCCCGGAAGTTCTTCGGTACCGACGATGCGGCTGGGCGCACCATCCGGCTGCCCGAGGCTCGGCAGGAGGAGCAGCAGGTGCTGGGTGTCTATCGCGACCTGCCCGAGAACTGCTTCCTCCCCAATGCCATCTATGCCTGCCTGGGCAAGGAGGACGAGGACAGCTGGCAGGAGTGGAGCTACACCCAGTACATCCGGCTGGACGACCCCGCCAACCGGGCCGAGGTGGAGCACGGCATGATGCGCGCCCTGGCCGACCTGTATGAGATTCCCGACACGGTGCAGGACCTGGCCGGGCAGCTGGGCCTGCAGTTTCGCCTGACGCCGCTCTCCGATACGTACTTCTCGGGCGTGAATGAGTCCGACCGCGGCAACCGCAACCTGGTGAGCGTGCTGCGCTGGGCCTCGCTCTTCGTGCTTATCGTGGCGCTGCTCAACTTCATCAACTTCACCCTGGCCTTGGCCCCGATGCGCATCCGCTCGGTCAATACGCGGCGCGTGCTGGGCGAATCGGTATGGCGCCTGCGGCTGGTCCAGGTGGGGGAGAACATGCTGCTCTCCCTTGTGGCCTTCGCCCTGGCCATGCTGCTGGTGGTGCTCTTCCTGCGCGTGCCGGGCACCGGCGACCTCGTCTCGGGCCGGGTGGAGCTCTCGGCCCATCCCTGGCTGGTGGCTGTCACGCTTGTCCTGGCCCTGGTGCTGGGCGTCCTCTCGGCGCTTTATCCTGCCTGGTATGCCACCTCGTTCCCGCCCGCCCTGGTGCTGAAGGGCAACTTCGGTCTCTCGCCCCAGGGGCGCCGCCTGAGGACAGTCCTTGTGGCCGTGCAGTTCGGCATCGCCCTGGTGCTGACGGCCTACGTCGGGGTGATGTACCTGCAGCGCCACTATATCTACAGCGCCGACTATGGGTTCCAGAAGGACGAGGTCTTCTTTGCCTCGGGCATCGGGACGAGCAGGGAGGCCATCCGCTCCGAACTGGAGAAACTGCCGGGCTTCGAGAGCGTCTCCTTCGGCCAGAATGTGCCGGGCAGCGAGGATCAGTTCATGCAGTGGGGGCGCGATAATGGCGACCACCGCGTCAACCTGGACGTACTGGTGGTGGACTGGAAGTTCCTCCGGACGATGGGCATCGGGGTGACCGAGGGGCGCGACTTTACGGAGGCGGACGTGAAGACGGGAGCCTTCGTGGTGAACCGCGCGCTGATGGAGCAGAACGAGTGGCTCCATGTGGGCGAACCGCTCTGCGACGACGGGCAGCCGGTGGTGGGCGTGTGCGACCGAATCCAGTTCACCAGCCTGCGCAAGGATGCCGGGCAGCGCCCTATGGCCTTTGCCATCCTGGGGCCCAAGTATGCCGACTGGAGCGACCGCCTGAACTATATGTTCGTGCGCATAGCAGCCGGCACGGACAAGCTGGAGGCCCGCCGCCAGGCCCACCAGGTGCTGAGCCGGTTCCCGGGTGGCGACGAGGTGGACTTCCGTTTCCTGGACGACTGCCTGCAGATGACCTATGAGAGCGAGTTCCGATATATCCGCCAGGTGCTGCTCTTTGCGGCCGTGTGCATCTTCATCACGCTCATCGGCGTCTTCTGCCTGACGATGTTCGAGACGGAGTACCGCCGCCGCGAGATAGGCATACGCCGTGTCCTGGGCAGCTCGGTGGCGGGCGTGCTGTCCCTGCTCGCCCGTCGCTATGCCGTGATGCTCTTGCTGATGTCCGTGCCCGCCGTGCCGCTGGCATACGGGATGAGCGAGGCATGGTTGCAGAACTTTGCACTCCACACGTCCATCCCCTGGTGGCTCTTCCCCCTAAGCCTCTTGCTGGTGAGCCTGGTGGTGCTCACCACCGTCCTCATCCAATGCTGGCATGCCGCCACGGAGAATCCGGCAGCGACGGTGCATTGTTCATAGAATAATCGGAGGAATCGGATTTCTCTGATTATTCCGCTCCTCCGATTATTCAATACTATCCTAATCCCTCGCCGCTGCCGGCGTCTCCGCCGGTGTTGCCGCCGCCGGTATTTCCGCCAGTGCCGCCGGTGTTGGTGTCCGTGTCGTTGTCCTCCACGTTGCCTCCGTCGTCGCTGGTGACGCGTCTTACCTCGTTGCCCTCGCGGTCGTAGCAGGTGATCACGACGGCTGTCTGCTTGAGCTCCTGCTTGAGTTCCGTGTTGGGGGTGAAGATGATGCGTCGTGTCTTGATGAGCGAGGTCTTCACGTCGTTCACGTCTGCCACACTCTTGGCCGAGAGCCCGAACCGCATGGTTCCCAGTCCCGGTAGCGCTACGGAGTGGCCTTCCGTAGCCCAAGCCTTGATTACCTCTCCCGCAGCGTCCCAGCAGGCCTGCATCATGCCCTGGCTCACGCCCGAGCGCAGTGCGGCCTCGCGGATGACCTTCTCGGTGGCGAGCGTCGAGTACAGCTCGGGCAGCATCACGTAGCGGTACGTGCCCGCATACTGTCCCACTTTCATCTCGCGCTCCTTGGCTTTTACTTTCAGTGCCATCTTGAAACAATCTTTTTACGTTAGACGATTTCTCGTCCCCAATGGTCGCGACCAGCTGCTTCGGGTGGCCGCCTCCCGCCCTGTAACCGGGCCCTGATTACAGATGTAAAGTTACGAATTTTCTGCGACATAGGCAAGTATATAACCATTTATTTTCCAATAAAATATGTTAAATTCTGGGGGGCTCGGCCACCGTCTCCGCCGTCCGTGGATAATTCCTCTTCGGAGGAGCTCTGCCTCCTCTTCGGAGGAGTCGCATCTCGAGTTCGGAGGGGCCGGGGCTTCGAGTGGGGAGGAAATGTGGGCGGAAACGGGGGGCTCTTGCTGTGATGAAGGGGTGAACCTTCGTTTATAAGATTCCTGCGATAAAATATAGATAGCCCTTATGGACATAGATGGCTATTTAATATTTTCTCTGAGAGATTTATAAAACATGGGTTCACCCCTTCACTCCTTCACGCTCTACTACTTTTCAAGTATCTGATTTGCAATCGCTTTGCCTTCGGTCTCCAGCTCGGCCACGAGGACGCGGACCACGAGGTAGCGTGTCCCGGTGTTGCTCCTTCGGGATTCGAAGCCGAGTTTCTTCATCGCATTGCCGATTTTTGTCGGCGTAAAGTCTCGGTTCGCCCCCATGCGCCCCGTGAGCCACCCGATGATTTCGCCCGTGGTGACGGCCTGGGCCTGTTCGCCCTTCCTCGGCTGGCGCAGGATGGTGGGGAGAAGGCTGGTCAGCAGGTCTTGCTGCACGTACTTCTGGTTGATTTCCTTGAGCTTTTCGGTCTCCTCGGTGGTGATTTTCAGGGGGAAAGCCTTGGGGTGCGTGGCCAGGTAGTATGCCTGCGCGAAGGCTCGTTCCTGGTTGATGGTCTTGTAGTCCTTGCCGCGCTCCGTGATGGGCAGGACCACGAAGCGGCGGTCTCCCGTGCTGTCCGGCAGGAAGATCTGTTCGTTGGTAGTAGCAATCCAGCTGGCGTGTACTCGGCGGCGCACGGCGAAGTGGCCGTAGGGCGAACGTTCGTTGGTGGTGGAGGCCGAAGCTCCGCCCACGTAGTTCTTCAGCTTGTTCAGCATCGGCAGGTTGATTTTTATCTCGTCCACCAGATACAGCATGTTGCGCGACAGGGCCAGAATTTCGTCCTTGTCCTTGAAATTGGAGAGCTGAGTCAGGTTGTGGACGTACCGACGCATGGCGCTGGGCAGGAACTGGAGGACGAAGTAGGTCTTTCCCGTGTTCTCCTTCTCGCCCGCGAGGATGAGCATAAGCTCGTTCTTCGTGTCCTGCTCGATGGCTACGGCCACCATCCACACGAACCACCGCTTTGCCATCCGGAGCAGAAACTCCCTGTTCTCGTCGGCCGCAATGTGGAGGTGGCCGAACATCTCGGCAATGTAGTCCTTGTGCTTAGGCCTCCAGGCGGGCAGGCTCTCGGCGAACTCCTGCACGGGGTTGTAGTCCGGCGAGAACATCGGGCTGCAGATGTAGGTCTCCAGGTTGGTCTTCGAGACCGGCACCTTGTCGGCGTGAAGGCCCGTCAGGAGGTTGTTTAGCTGGCGGTCGTCCATCTCGTACCACTCCGTGTCGCCCTTTGGCTTCAGTTCTGTCTGTTCGGTGATGGTGTTGTACCGGAAGGTGTAGCGCTCCGCGAGCCATTCGCAGATTTGGATGAAGACTTCTTCCTCCTTCTCCTTCTTGTCGGCCTTGGGACGCCGTCCCTTAGGCAGCGAGACGTCGATGCCGTGGCGTTTAGCCAGCTCCATCAGCGTGCCGAGCGTCACGTCTCCCCGGCCAGTGCGGAGGCAGTTGTCAAACTTCTCGTCGCACTCCTCGCGGGTGTAGCCTGGGTAGTAGCGACAGATCTCATGGTAAGGCTCGCGTGCAGCCTCGCCGAGCGAAGCGCATGCAAACGTCACCTTAATCCAATCTTCATACTCTCTCGTAATGTCGACACCGCCCTGGGCGATTCGACCTGCCACGAGCTGTAGATGCTCGAGGTCAGTGAACTTCTTTTTGTTCATAGTAAATTAATGGTTAAAAGATATTTTTTGATTCACATAGCAATCCGGATCGTATGGCAGGAAACATGCCCGGCAGATGTCGCTTCCACTGGTGTCTGCGTCGTAGCCATAGTTGAAACAGAGATGGTCGCGCATACGGTCGAACTGTTCCTTGTAGGCCAGGTTCATCGTCCACGCGGGCAATTCGAAGACCCACTTCACGCCCTGTCCCGAGGGGCTGACGAAGCACAGCGCCGTCTCCACCTCCTCGTCGCGGGCCAGTCTGTCGCGCAGTTCGCGTGCCTCGTCGAGGGAGGCGAGGTTGTCTATGTCGAGCACCATATACGGACTGCGACGAATCAGGCTTTGGGCGTTGCGGTAGGCGAAAGTCCCCGCGAACGTGGCGTACTGGAAGTGGAGCAGCTTGAAGTTGCTCTTCTCCTCCCGGGTGGCCGTAGGCAGCATTGCCCTATACCCAATTGTAGCCTCCGAAGCCGCCAGGGGTGAAGTAATCCATCGATAGGCTTCTTCCACGTTCCATGTCTGATTTGGGCTTTGCCGCATCACCACTTTATTATCCGCACGCCTATATCCGCATCCGAAGACACTGAAGCGTGGGTTGAAGAAATCTTTTATCTTATACATAATACTTTATTATAAAATGATACTCAAAAATACATCTGCAATTTTTTCGCGTCAAGGGCTCGAATTCTTCGTCGGTGTAATGTGCTGCGCATTAGCCGTTTGGCTCCATTCTTTGCGTAAAGGCTTCTCGGCGGCTTCTTTCTCACTTGATGCTGCGCAGGGCAGGCTTGATGACTTTTAATCATATACTTTATTTTTATCTGTTTGGGGAATGCTTCCCCTTGCGGCTTGAGCGTTGTGCTCAAACTACAGAACATAGGATATATGGCTGTGGGATTTCTCCTTTCTAAATATTCGATTTTAGGATATTTTTTTGTATCTTTGCCGGCAATATGAACAAGATAATATACAAAAAGAGGTTGGAGGCTTTCAATGAGGTCTTAAAACAAGAGCGTGTCGGACATAGCATATCGCAGAAAGACTTGTCTTCGATGTTGGGCATTCCGCAGTCTTTCATAAGTAAGTCCGAAAATGGGGAGAGAAGATTGGATGTGATAGAATTGATGGAGTATTGCGACGCAATGGGATGTACGCTAACGGATTTTGCCTTTAGGCTAGAAGGTCGGCTGTTTTCAGAAGGTCTAATGTCACTAAGAAGAGTAACGGACTTTAAACGATGGCTGTCTATCTACAAAGAATACTATCATATAGAATAAAACTTTTTAGATTATAAGTGGCAATATGATTGGCGGGATAATATGTTATGTTCTCTCGTGTATTATTATATGTATGCACATCAAATCTTTTAGCCAAAACAGTCATTAATTCACAAAAACTTTGTAAATTTGCCCTCGGTTCCGTTTATATTCGGGACTATCTTATCGGAAAATAGAGAGCATTTGCTTATTCAAAGGACGTCCTTGAAGTTTGGCCACAGATAGACGTAATCAATAGAATAATGCAGATGTCCACATGCGTGGATGTCTAAGTTGTCTTTTGATTACGGGTTAGGCCAAACACCCAAGGACGTGGACAAGGAAGATGTCCACGTTTTTTGTCTCAACGGGACAGGGTGTTTGGGTTAGCTGTACGTTCTTAACGAATTAGCGGAACGTATAACTAACGACCTGATGATTACACGTACATCAAGGCTGCAAGGCAGCAAACAAAAACGGGACGACGAGTATTACACGTTGTTCCAAGACATCGCAGACGAGGTGAGTCTCTACTTGCCACAGTTGCGTGGCAAGCGAATCCTGTGTCCATGCGATTGGGACGAAAGCTATAACGAAGAGATTGTCTATAAGGAAGAAGGCTATGTGCTGGGGCGCGACCTCTTCGGTTCGGAAGGCACTATCAAGAACATTGATATAGCCAAGACACGCAGAAAGATAGAGAAGCGGATGGACATGGTGAAATGCCAGTTCGTTTACTATCTGCTGAATCAAGCCGAGGAATGGGGTATTCGCTCCATCAGTGTGAGTGGCTATAACCCTAAGACAAACGAGGGAGTACGCTTCCAGGACATTGACTATAGTTATTATGACGTCATTATCACCAATCCGCCGTTCAGCCAGTTCGACGAGTTTATAGACCTGCTGATAAAGAATGGCAAGGAATTCTTGGTGATTGGGCCGCAAACTGCCCCGACGGAGAAAAGCATCATCCGGCATTTTCAGGCTGGAAATATCCGCGTGGGTTACCATTATCATCTGAGCGGATTCAATCGTCCAGACGGGACAACTCTGCCCAAGCAGCACAATACTCCACGTAGCTGCATGTGGTACACTAACTTGCAGGTTGACCCTCAATCCAAAGAACTTACACTGACTGCATCATACTACGACAATCCTGAGAAGTATCCTAAATATGTAAACTATGATGCAATCGAAGTCTCGTCCGTAGCTGATATACCCAACGACTACTATGAAGAGATGGGCGTGCCCATCACGTTCATGCAGAAATATAATCCCAAGCAGTTTGAAATAATTGGGTCAAGCATACAACTTGGTAAACCAATAAAAGACTTTGTAGAAAAAAATGCGGTTTATGAGAAAGGCGGTATTCGTTTTTATTTATCATTAGGCGACAAACATTATCGTCGTCTTTGGGACAGAATGGTTATTAAACGCAGGAAGGAGGAGTAAACTATGAAGGTCAAAGAACTATATGAGAAGGTAGTAAACGGCATCATCATCAGTGACATTGAACTGCAGCGAGCCATAGTGTATGATGCAGAAAAGCAGTCACTGGTTATCGACAGTATCTATCACGGCATTCCTCTGCCAGCCTTTTATCTTTGGCAACGCGAGGACGGGAAATTGGAAGTCCTCGATGGCAAACAGCGCATTGAGGCTATCAAGAAGTTCAAGCAGGGCAATCTGCTTTACGAGGGTAAGACATGGAAGGCTTATGCTTATGACAGTGACTTGCAGCAGGTGGTGGACAATATAGAGCTTACAACCATCATTTGCAGCGGGACGGAAGAAATGAAACGCGAGATATTCAACCGCATCAACACGCTGGGCGTGGCCCTTTCAAAATTTGAGGTTCTGAACGGATTGTATCATGGCAACTACATCGAAGGGCTCAATGACTATTTCGCACAAGACGCGAATGTCCGTAAGGTACTGCCCAATGCATCAGTTGATCGTGGGGAAAACAAGTACCATCTGCTCGAGTACATCTATTATATACGTAAGGGCGGTGTATTTCCTAAACGGGCAGAATTGCATGACTACGTTCAGCTGCACAAGGATGAGTCATTCAACGAAGAGATAAAGATGATAAAGCCCTATATCAGCTTCATACGCGATGTCTTCGGCGAGGTATCGAAGATTGGAAGCGTATTGAAGTTCAGGCTCGCTGCTTCCTACCTTAAAGACCGAGCAATCTGGCTGCAGCACAAAGATGAAATATGCAAGGAATGCAATGCGTTCATTAAAACTGAAGGTTATAAATTGTCATCATCGAAAGACAAAGATATCGAAGCAATGATACTTGGCATTGTGGGGAATCTGCGTGTAGATCCTAAACGTCGGTTTACAGCCGATGACAAGAATGAGTTAATCTCCAGACTCATTCCTGACGACAGGGGACTTTATGAGTGCGATGAATGTCATCAACAC
>Ga0310695_10006606_pt1 | contig 19036 bp, 12 predicted proteins | sample RumenRJG_04DNA_FD_203882 | JGI IMG/M metagenome (GOLD analysis project Ga0310695, IMG submission 203882) | Bovine rumen microbial communities from Lethbridge, Alberta, Canada - RJG_04 (v2) (version 2) | ecosystem: Host-associated > Mammals > Digestive system > Stomach > Rumen | place: Canada...
AAATCGATGTGTTTGTTCAAAACCATTCTGAAATGGACCATTCCACTTTCTTAAGGCAAACCATTGCAGAGTACAATCCTGATGCTGAAATCTATGCATCACAAAATTGTATAAACTTTTTGGAAGCTCAATATCACAATTTCGGTGATCTGGAAATCAACGCTGTTGCAACCGGCGATGAATTGGACATTGGTGGAAGAACCCTTAAGTTCATCTCAGCTCCAATGCTTCACTGGCCTGACAGCATGTTCACCCTGCTTGCAGAAGAGGGAATACTCTTCTCAAATGACGCATTCGGTCAGCATGTGGCTCATTCCAAAAGGTTCGATGAGGATTATGACACAAACTATCTTTTAAGGGAAGCACAGAAATACTATGCTAACCTTGTGACTTTAGGCTCCCCAATGCTCAGGATGAAATTGGATGAATTGACCAGCACAGGTTTGATTAATGACATCAAGATGATTGCACCATGTCACGGTCAAATCTGGAAAAACCCTGCTCCAATCGTTGAAAAATACTCCGAATGGGGATCTGGTGTATGCAAGGACAAAATCACTGTCATCTTTGATACCATGCATCATTCAACTGAGAAATTGGCTTATCAAATCGCTGAAGGTATCATGAGCGAAGGAGTGGAAGTTGCAATGTACTTCATGCAGGAAGACGGTCCGGATGATGTGATTACTGATATCCTTGACTCCAAGGCAATTGCCCTCGGTGCTCCTACCATGATGAACAAGCCTTTCCCAAGAATCGGTAACATGATGTACTGGTTGGATTGTGTGAACTTCAAGGGAACCGGCAGCGAAAAAAGCGCTTTGATCTTCTCATCAAAAGGTTGGGGTGGAGGAGCTGTTGCAAAACTCCAACGTGACCTTGAGGAAGCTGGATTTACAGTAACCGATACATTGGATGTATTGTTTGTACCTGATGAAGACGTTTTAGCGGAAGCATTCGAAAAAGGTGCAGAATTAGCCCGTTCAATCAAAGAATAGTCAATTGACTATTTCTTATTATTTTTTTAAAATTTTGAATGTTGTAACTCGCAACTAAGGTGATAATATGTCAAGCATTGTAATTTATTTTTCAAGAAGCGGTGAAAACTATTTCGGAGGAGAACTCAAAAACATTGAAAAGGGAAACACTGAAGTCATTGCCGAATACATTCATGAACTTGATGGTGCAGATCTTTTCAAGGTCGAACCGGCAGTCGAATATCCTGCAGACTACATGGAATGCATTGATGTTGCCAAAAAGGAACAGCAGGCAGATGCAAGGCCTGAAATCAGGGAAAGTTTGGAAAGCATCGCAGAGTATGATACAGTATACATAGGCTTTCCGAACTGGTGGGGAACATTGCCTATGGTGATGTTTACACAATTGGAAAAGCTTGATTTCACAGGAAAGGTCGTTAAGCCCTTTGTAACACATGAAGGCTCAGGTTTTGGCTCATCCCAAAAGGATTTGGAGAGATTATGCAAAGGTGCTGAAATTAAAAAGGGACTTTCAGTTCCAGGCGCCAAGGTATATGATGCAAGGCAAACCGTAAAATCATGGATTGATGATTGATGAAATCAGTTTTTTCTAAACTATTTTTTTTCAAATTTATTTTTTTTTCACCACATGACTTATCTGGGCAGAAATGGCCCGTTTAATAAAGTTTATATAATCTTCTTTCTAATATAAATATGAACAATAGTTATTTTGAAAAATTTAATTATTGTTACAATATGAAGAAATTCATATAGCAAATCAAATTAAAAAAATTTGGTTTAGTAATAATTTAAATAATATATAGATTTATTGGGTTAAATCAAATCTTAAATAAAATATAAAAATCAAATATTCTCAGAATTTAGCTGAAAATGATTGGTATTTTACGGTTTTAGTGTTTTAAATAATGGGTATTATTAAAATAGTTAGTTTTACTTTGTTATTTATTTGCACGGTGATGATTGGAAATATTATTAGTTAAGATGTTTAAATTAACTGGAATAAATTAATTTATATTATTAAATTATTGAATTTGATTAGTTTATATTTTGGTTTGACTCTCTTTTGAGTGAAATAATGGAATATAATAAGCTATTGAGAATTTTATTTGTATTTGTAGTATTGATGGTATGTTTTAATGCTGTTGCAGCTGCAGAAGATATGAATATTGATGCGGTTGGAACAGATATTGACAATTTGGCTGTTGAAAATGATGTTGACACTGTTGATGAAGATAATAGTGATGCCGCATTAGGTGTGAGCAATTCTGAAGAATCACTTCAATCCAACGAACCCGGTTCGTTTAAAGATTTGCAGGATTTGATTGATAACAATTATGGAAGCACAATTGAACTGGATAAGGATTATGTTTATTCCGGTGATTCGGATAAATCTTATGTGACTATTAAAAATCAGATTACAATAAACGGTAATAATCATAAAATCAATGGTAATGACCAGACATGGCTTTTATATCTCACATATGATGCTTACAATGTGGTTTTGAACAATATTTCCTTTGTTCATGCTAAAGGCCAATATTATACTATGTATATTAATGGTTGGAAATCCACATTTGCAAATTGCACATTTGAAAATAATGATGCACCTTATGGAATGTACTTATCCGGTTATACTGAAAAAATTACCATTTCAGATTCAGTATTTTCAAATAATACAGGAGACTGTCCCGCTATGTATATTTGCGGAAATGGTAATGTAATAGAACATACAGTATTTGAAGATAATCAAGGATTCTTTAGTGGTGCAATATACCTTTATGGTAATAATAACCTAATATACGATTCAGTGTTTAGAAATAATGTTGCGGAGTATGTTGGGGGAGCGTTATATTGCTATGGAAGTAACAATACGGTTAACAAATCCACTTTCAATAAGAACAAATGTTATGATTCTTATGGGGGATCAACCCGTGGTGGTGCAATTAACTGGGAAGGACCTGACGGTCTGATTATAGACTCAGTATTCAACGAAAACTCCGCCGTTAATGGTGGAGCAGTTAGTTGGCTTGCAAACGACGGTAAAATCGAAAACTCAACATTCTATAAAAACTCCGCTGATGATGGTGGGGCAGTCTACTGGTCAGGTGAAGATGGTTCAATTGCTGATTCAAGATTCAACAAAAACACTGCAAAAAGAAGCGGTGCAGTCTATGCTCTTTCAAATTTGAATATAGACAACTGTGAATTCAATAAGAATCATGCAGATTATCAGGCTGGAGCATTATCCATTGCTGATAATGTCACTGTTAACAATTCAAAGTTCAATAATAATTATGCTTCAAGAAGTGCAGGTGCAATCTTTGTTTCAGGATGCAATAACACTATCGAAGGCTCTTCATTTAAAGAGAATGATGCAGCTAACGGTGGAGCAATAAACGTTGATTTAACAAACGACTGTTCATGTGAAAACTGTAAGAATATAATTCATGATTCAACATTCACTAACAACACTGCTGAAGAAGGCGGTGCTGTTTGGGTGTATGATAACTGTGAAATTACAGATTCCACATTCAAAGAGAATTCTGCACAAAAGGATGCCGGTGCCGTTTATTATGGTATCTATTCAAAAGGAAGCATTATGAATTCAGCATTCGACAATAACAGAGCCACATACGGTGGTGCTGTTTATACATATGAGAACAATGGTGTAATCTCTGATTCCACATTTGAAAATAATAATGCTGAATTCGGTGGTGCTGTTTACTGGAGCGGAAGCAACGGTAAATTGTTGAATTCCAAATTCCTAAAAAATAATGCAGTATCTGAAAGTGGTGCAGTACATTCCCCTGCATGGAATTTATTAATCAACAATTCCTTTTTCAAAGAGAATAAGGCTGCAAGTGCAGGTGCTGTTGCAGTATATGGAGTCAATAATGTTATCAATAATTCCAGATTTGATGACAATGATGTAAATGATGCTGCAGGTGCTGTGCTGATTAGAAATCATAATGCAGTTATTGCTGATTCGTCATTCACCAAAAATGATGCTCAAGGTGAGGGAGGTGCAATTGCCTGGTATGCAGATAACGGAAAATTGTATAACTCATCCTTCAGTGAAAACTATGGAGGCATTGGTGGTGCTCTTCGTATAAGCGGCAGTAATCATGTGATTAATAAAACCGCTTTCACAGATAACAATGCATTCTTCTCTGGAGGAGCAATTTCATTGAATTACGCAAGCGCATATATCGACGATTCAAAATTCATACATAATCATGCATATCAGGGTGGAGCAATATACTGGCAGTATGAAGGTCATGCTTTGTCAGTTTTGAATAACTCCTACTTTGAGAATAACTCTGCAGGTTATGGTGGTGGCGCAATTTCTTGCGAATATGAGTATGGAGATAGCGCTGTTAAGATTATTGATAATACAAAATTCATCAACAACAATGCTACTAACTATGGTGGTGCCGTAGCAGCATTGGAAACTGAAATAAGAAATTCAATATTTGAGGGAAATGAAGCAAATATCGGTGGTGCAATATACTCCTATGATTCAAATATATCAGATTCCACATTCGAAAACAATAATGCGAATTATGGAAATGATATCTACGGTCATTATTATTCATTAATAAACAGTAATGTTCCGCAAGAGAATCAGGTCAGAGTCACTCCTAGTGAGATAGTTAGAATTACCGGCGATATCCCTCAGGCATATTCAGTAAGGTCAACAAATACCTCATACATTGCAATATGTGCCGAAAGGTTTGCATATTACCCTAATGTAGGGGCTCTTGACTATACATTAAGAGGTTTAATCAACGTCATAACAGGTGAGGATATTTCAGATTATCTCAAGATTCTAGCATATACCTACTTCAATTCAACAGATGATCTTTATCCTCATGAAGGGGATAATTTCATTGATGAATACGGTTATCCGACTACACGTCCGAACTACTACAGTGAAGCGGTCCATGTATTCTCCGACTTTGACTTCAGGAACAGCAATCATCCTGTGGTCAAAAAGGTTTTGGAGTTATACGACAGCGGATTCAGGGTATCCAATAAGGATGTGAAAGAAGTTGATGGAGGTTATATTCAGTATAACTTCACTTCACTGATTTCTCCATGTTCACAGACTATGTTTTTATTCAAAACACAGTTTGCAATACCGAGCATGTCTATTAATAAGACATCCCTGACTCCTAAAGTGGAAGTTGGAATGCCTGCATTTTTCATCATTAATGTTACCAATAACGGTACCTGTGATTTGAATAATGTCAATGTTTCCGAAATCAACTCTGAAGGAATACAATATCAGACTTTCGATGATTCAAACGGTTTGTGGAGATTCATCGGAACTATGGAACATCCGAAATGGCAATATGCCGGAACATTGGCTCCTGGTGAGCATGCGGAACTTCTGGTAGTCTATATGACTTTAAGAGAAGGGTCATATACAAATGTGGTTGTTGTCGACAACAAAGTCACCAAGGGTAGCGACGAAGACAAGGTGCAGATTTATCATCCTGGACTTATGGCCGAAAAGATTACTTTAACTCCAAAAGTTCCAGTAGGTAATTTGACAAGCTTCCTGATTCGTGTTGCAAATATTGGTGACATTGATCTCGGAGATGTTTATGTCCAGGAATTAAATTACGATGGTTTGGTTTATGATCATTTCACATCCGTATCAGACAGATGGGACTTTGATGGTAAAAACAAATGGACTTACAATGGTATTATGGCACCCGGTGAAAAATCCCAATTCACAGTATTCTTTAAGACTGTTAAAGCAGGTAATTTCACCAACATTATTGGTGCAGGGTCTAATTTGACTAATGAAACCACTGCTGAGAATGTAACTGAAGCATTTGATAATAAAACCGATAATTTCAATAGTACTCCTGAAGTCAATGAAAGTAAAATAGTTCCTGAAAACAGCACTGTTTACAAACCTAATACAGATAATGAAAATAAAACAGATGCAATTGATGTGTCTAAAGACTTAAAAGAAACTGATGCCAATTTTAAAAGAGCGACTGGTAATCCAATCTTTGCATTGCTGGCTGTTCTTTTGGCTGTAAGTGTATTAAGATTTAGAAAATTTAAAAAATAAATAGAAGTTTTTTAACTTCTATTCTTTTCTTTTTTTTTAAAAGTTGATTTTTTAAACTTGTTTTTTGTGACCGTTCTGATATTTTTTTTGGTTTTCCTTTGTTCTTCATTTTTTTAGAATGATGATTGATTTAGTTCTGATAGGATATCAAGTATTGTAATATATTTTTCAAGAAGCAGTGAGAATTACTTCGGAGGAGAAATCAAACATTGAAAAGGGAAACGCAGAGGTTATTGATGAATACATTTGGGAATTGGACGGTGCAGATTTGTTTAATGTAAAACTGTAATGCCTTATCGCCAAGGTGTATGATGCAAGGGAAACCGTAAAATCATGGTTTGAAGATTGATTCAATTTTTCATATCTTTTTTTATTTTTTGATTAGGAAATCAATTTTAATATTAGTTTGTAATCTCATCTATTTTTTAAATTTTCATTTCAGCGAATATTCTATGTAATCTATTTTATACTTTATTTGAATGGTATGTTTATTTTTTTAATTGCTTTTTATATGATCTTCAAGTGCAATTATTTTTTTAATAATTTAATATTTTGTTATTTTGTTCATTTATTTATATTTTTCACGGCTCTGTCAAAAAGTTAGTTGATTGAATTTTCTTTCAATTTTTTTCTATTTTTTTCTATGGATTTTGTTTTTTCCAGTTAACTTTTGGAAATGTTTAAATACTTGGTAGGGTTGTATAATTATGTTATTTTTTACACTTGAAATGTTACTTGGGTATTTTTCAAAATAAGGAATAAATAATTATTTATAGGTGGAGAAACTTATTATATATTATGCAAACTCGAAAACAAGCTTCTTCATTTAGTAATATGTCTGATGAACAACTTATATTTTTCGGTTTTGATGATCTAAGTTCAATGATTGAACACGAAGCACCATCGGATAAATCAATTTTTGAAAGTAGTAATGGTGTTTTTGGATATAATGAACCTTTTTGTAAGCATTGTTATTCTCGTAAAGTTGTTAAAACTGGTTATAACACTCGTGAGCTTTATACAAAGGGTGGTGAAAAAAATATTGTTAAAGTTCAGAGGTATTACTGCAAAAAATGCGGTACGTATTCTCAAACTGAATTTGTAGACGATTATGATGCTTATTCTCATTTTTACAAAGATACATTAATTAAATCCAATAAATCTAAAGAATTAGAGAATGTTTCACTTAGAAACATTTCAGGATTTCATAAAATATTCAACAACATCAGTATTTCTCATGAAACTGTTCGTAAATCATTAATTTTAACTGATAATCTATATTACACAAATACTGATTTAGAATTATCTGGATATTATAGTTATGATGTCCAATGGATTAGTGTAGAACGTACATGGTATTATAGACATGTATTGTTCGATTTAATCCATAAAATTCCTGTTGCAGAGTTATTAAGTGATAATGAAAAAGATGAAACGACAGAAAAATTCATAAAAGAAAATATTCCCTCACACAAAAGAACAGCAATAATAACAGATTTAAAAAAGAGTTATGATCATATAATGGATAAATTGGGATTTATACATCAAAAATGTATATTTCACCTAAGATTAAACATAAATGAAAAAATAAAAACTTATCTAAATGAAACTAAAAGAAAATATAAATCAGAATACAAAAAACAGCACCCCAATGCTTCTAATTATAAAATTAAAAAATATGCAGAAGAAAAAATTAAAGACAAAGAAAAAGAAATAAAAGAATATAAAGAATTATTTTTCCAATTATTTGAACAACAAACATATTACAAAGCAATAAACTATATACAACTATTAAAACAAGAAATAGTAACTTTCCAATTGTTTTAAAAGAATACTTGATTAACAACTTTTTTCCAAACTACAAAAAATACTTAAATTACCTTAAAAAAGAACATTATAACAAATTAGAAAAAACAAACAATAGATTAGAAAACTACAATGGAATAACCTTACCAAAATCAGAAAAGAAAAAATTCAGAACATTAACTGGAGTATTTAACCAAATACTCCACAGAATAAATAATTGGATAGAAAATCGAAAAAATCAACTAACTTTTTGACAGAGCCTTTTTCACTATCAAAAATTTTAAATAATACTCAATATTAATATATTTATACGCAATAGTTATTTGAAAAGTGTAGTTATTGTTGTAAAATGAATATTTTTTAAAAAATATTTATTTAAATAAAAATCAATTAATAAAAATTTGATTTACATATAATTTAAATAATATATATGTGATTTATTGGGTTAAATCAAATCTTAAAGTAAATATAAAAAAATCAAATGTTCGCAGAATTTGGCTGAAAATGATTGGTATTTTTCGGTTTAGTGCTGTTGATAATGGTGCATGATTGGTCAGTGACCAGTCCTGTTTCGCTATTGATGGGCATGCTGATAATTGGGAATATTATTTATTAAGATGTTTAAATTAACTGGAAATAAATTTAATTTATATTATTAAATTATTGAATTTGATTAGTTTATATTTGATTTGACTCTCATTTGAGGGAAAAAATGAAATTTAATAAACTATTTAAAATTTTATTGGTATTGATTGTATTATTAGTATGTTTGAATGCTGTTGCTGCTTCAGATGAAATGGATTCATTTGGGGTTGGAGCAGAAGATGGTAATTTGGCTGTAGAAAATAATGACATTTCCAATGCTTTAAAATCTTCAGATGAGGATGTTTTAGGTGATGGAAATAATTGGTATGTAGATGCAGGTGCTACGACTGGGGGAGACGGTTCACAATCCAGTCCTTACTCTGATTTACAAAGCGCATTATCTAATTGTAATGATGGTGATGTTATTCACATAATGCCTGGAACATATAAAGGAACCTCTAATACAGGTTTGACAATCGGCGTTAACAATTTGGCAATCGTTGCTGATGACGGAACACCTATTTTTGATGGTGAAAACAAAAATCAGATCTTTAAGATTACTGGAAGTAATGTTGTTTTAAAAGGATTGCAGTTGACCAAAGGTAAAACCACTAATGGTGGTGCATTATATCTTGATGGGGACAATATTTGTGTGGATAAATGTACAATAAATTCCAATAATGCCAACGCTGGCAGTGGTGGTGGAATTTATATTGCAGACCATGATGGTATTTCAATCATAAATTCAAAGATTAATGGAAATAAAGCCACTTATTTCGCCGCCGGAATCTATAATACGGGTTCAAATACATTGATTGCAAATTGTAGTATGTATAACTCAATTGCACATAATGCCGGTGGAATTTACTCAAATAAAAAAATAAAAATTGTTAATTCATCTGTATCTTCAGCAAAAAATGATATTACAAACACATTTGGTGGTGGAATTTATCTTCAGGGTGCAGGTGCTTCAGGTTCATTGATTGATAATGTTACATTCTCATCATGTTATTCCGACCAGGGTGGAGCAATGGCATTGAAGGACTGTGACAATATAATTGTCAACAACTGTGAAATTTCAACTTGTATTGGTATAACTTCTACAGGCGTTGCTGCAAACAGTGACGGTGGAGCAATTTGGATGAACGGAAAAAATAACATATTCAACAATACTCGTGTCCATGATAATGCGGCATATGGTTATGGAGTTGTATACATTCCTGTTTCATCAGTAAATACAACGTTTGACAATTGTAACTTCTATAGGAATACCGTAAACGGTTATCATGGTGGAGCAATATTTTCTAGAGCTGATGATTTATTGATAAACAATTCATATTTCTGGAAAAACCATTGTTCCAAATATGGTGGTGCAGTATATGTCGGAATGGGCAATAATGTCTCAGTGGTGAATTCTAAATTTGACGGAAATTATGCAGAAAAAGGTGGAGCTATTTATCTTGGATCAAATTCCAAATGTAATGATTTTGTTGTAGACAACTGTACATTTGTAAATAATGGTGTATTTCCTAAACCTGCATTTGATAGAAACATGACTAAAGGTGGAGCAATCTTTTCAATAGCTCAAAATCCTACAATAACCAACTCAAATTTCACTCATAATGTAGGACTTATGGGTGGGGCAATAGTGTTTGAGTATGGACACAATACCCTTGAAAATGATACATTTGTAGGAAATATTGCCGAAAGATATGGTGGTGGAGCAATTTCCAGTACCAAACAAGGTGACACCATAAACAATTGTACATTCATTAACAATAAGGCTAACGGATATGGCGGAGCCATAGGTGCAGATTATCCAACAATTACAAATTCCAAGTTTACTGGAAACACAGCTTTCCATGGTGGAGCAATTTGTACTATTGTTGCAAATGTTTCTAATTCAGAATTTTATGACAATACTGCTTCTGATGGTTGGTATATAGTAGCTGCTAATGAGTTAATTGAAAAAAATATCATTCATCCAGAACAAAATTCCATTTCATTGTACCATTCCAAGTATATGAACATGACATATGATTCAAAAAATGGAATAACATATGTAGATGGTTATACTGCATTTTGTGTTGAGGAGGATGCAGATTCTCCTAGGTATGGAGTAATGTTTGAAGATTTAAGGTTTTTACAAAACTCCCTATCTGAAGAATATGTCGGTGAATATCTGAAAATACTAATGTTTAAATATTGGAATGAATCATCCGATTATGCAGACTTTAGAGATTTAATAAATGTTTTCACTGACCATGATTTCAAAAACAGTAATAATGCAATAGTTAATGATGTGGTTGCATTATATGATTCAGGATATAGGATTACTAATGACACATTAAGGTTTAATGATGATGGAACTGTTGAATTGTTTAACTTTGGTGAGATTATTGTCCCTTCATCCACTCAAAATGTATTTGTCTTCAATATGAATAAAACAAACTTAACAGTTAAAAAAGAGGTTTTAACAAATCCGGTAGTAATCGGAAAACAGGTTGACTTCAATATCACTGTTAAAAACACAGGTGAATGCAATCTTACCTCAGTATGGATAAACGAAACAGGATTCAGCAAAGGATTGGCATATGATTCATTCAGATCCCCATTTAATTGGAATTATGATTCAAGCAAAAAACTTTGGATACTGAACCAAACATTAGGTATTGGCAAAATTGCATATATTATACTTACATTCAATGTAACTGACTCAGGAATTATGCAGAACAACGTTTCTGTAGGCTTTTCCAATCACACTTTCGCAAACGACACGGTTGATTTTCCGGTCTATATTCCAAATATGACTGTAGAAAAAATCTCTTTGACTCCTGAAGTGACAGTTGGCATGCCTGCGTATTTCATGATTCGCATAACTAATACTGGGGAATGCGAATTAAGCAATATTAATGTTACTGAAATGAATTCCGAAGGTTTGGCTTATCAAAATTTCATTGATTCAACTGGTAAATGGATTTTTATCGGTTCAATGGAACATCCAAAATGGCAATATAATGGCACTTTGCCTGTGGGTAGGTCTGCTGAACTTATGGTGGTCTATAACACTTTAAGGGGAGGTACATTCACTAATGTGGTTGCTGTCGACAATAACCAGACCACAGGTAGCGGTAAAAACGACACAGTTATTCATGAACCTATGATAAAAGTGGAAAAAATTACCTTGACTCCTAAGGTTCCTGTCGGGGAGTTGACAAGCTTCAGGATTAGGGTTACAAATATTGGAGATTGTGATTTGGAAGAGGTTTATGTAAAAGAGCTTAAATTCGAGGGTTTGGTTTATGACCATTTCACATCAGTATCCAACAGATGGACTTTTGATGGAAAAGATACATGGACTTATAATGGCATTTTGGCTGAAGGTGAAAGATCCCAGTTTATTGTGTTCTTTAAAACCATAACTGTAGGTAACTTCACTAATATTGTTGTTGCAGGAAGCAATTCGACCAATGAAACAACTGCAGAAAATGTTACTGAAACATTTGAAAACAAAACCGATGATAACAATACCAATAATTCAGATAAATCAAATAACACAGATAAATCAAATAATTCAGATAAATCAAATAACATAAATGGGAAAAACAATTCAAACACTACATCTAATGTGCCTAAAGATTCAAATAAAACTGATGTTAGCATAAAAAGGGCAACAGGTAATCCTCTGTTTGCATTATTGGCTGTTCTTTTAATGCTTAGTGTATCAAGAATTAGAAAATTTAAAAAATAAATAGAAGTTTTATTTAACTTCTAACTTTTTTTCTTTTTTTGAATATTTAATTTAAAAGCTTGCTTTTGATGAAATATTAATATATTCATAACATATTGGGAATCTGGGTTTTAATAATTTTACAAATTTTTTGCATTGATTTGTGGCAATAGGATAATGTTGCAAAAAATGTGATAATATCTTGATTAGGCAATAGATTTATATATGTCATTCGCCAAAATAATATTTAGGTATAACTAAATTTTTGTGAGGTAAAATCATGAGTGATATGGCTGAAGCTAGAAGGCATATGCATGAAAGGCAAGAGCTGGAAAAGAAAAAGAGCAAATCCAAGACTCGAAAAGTGAAAAATTTCTTTTTCGGGTGCTGTAAAAATAAATAATGTTGAATTTATTTTTTTAATTTTCCATTTTTTTTATTAGCTATTTTTAGAAAAATTTTAATTATTTTGAAAACATAATATCTATTATGTCAAATTCAGTTTTTGTTCCGGGCCACATTACCGGTTTTTTCACTATTGAAGACCACGATATCACTCTTAAGAAAGGCTCATGCGGTGCAGGATTTTTAATGTCTCGGGGTGTCAGGACAACCATATCAGATTCAGATGAGTTGGAAATTGATGTCAATCAGGGAGGCTCCACAGTAATCGATGAGGTTTTAAAGATTATGGAAATCGGCACTGATTTTAAGGTAACTCAGGATATCCAGCTGCCTATCGGAGCGGGTTTTGGAACATCAGCCGCATCGGCTCTGAGTCTCACTCTTGCCTTAAACGAATTTTTGGACCTTGGATATTCAACCGAACTGTGCGGCCAGATTGCACACATGGCTGAAGTCAACTTGGGTGCAGGCCTGGGCGATGTCATTGCACAAACCGGCCATGGTTTGGTTTTAAGGGTTGAGCCGGGGGCTCCCGGAATTGGCAAGATCAAGTCATTCGAGCATGATGTCTTCATTGCCTGGAAAACCTTCGGAGCGATTGAAACTTCAAGCGTCATCCAAAATCCTCGCCACCATCAGGTAATATCCGATGTTGGTCTCAAATACCTTGAGTACTTTGAGGAAAAGCCGAGCTTGAAAAATTTTCTGGACTTTTCAAACAGGTTTTCCAATGAGACAAAACTGATGTCGGATGAAGTGAAAAATCTAGTTGATTATTTTAATTCCAGGCCTGATATTTTAGGTAGTTCAATGGGTATGCTTGGAAATACGGTATTTGCATTTGCACAAAATGAAGATGCCTTCAAAAATCTTGAAGTTGAAAACTTGCATATAGATAAACTCAACAATGTTGGGATAGTTTATGATTAAGTTAAGTTATGATGTGAAGAAATATCGCCGTGACCTTTTGGAATTTGTTGAAGCGGACGATATTATTATAGAATTGGGATGCCATGTGGGAGGCACAACAAAACTGATTTCACCCGGCTGCAAAGTTATTGCAGTTGACAATTCTCCTGAGGCAATCGATGAGATGAAAAACATCGAAAATGTGAATTTCATTCCAGGAGATGTTCGGCTGCATGAGATTATCGCCGAAGTTTATAAGATTACTCAATCATGTGATGTATTGGCAATAGATTTGGGTGGCGGATATCATCCGGATACTGTTTTCAAGGTATTCTATATATGGTCAAGCACATTCAAACCGAAACATACAGCAATAAGGAACCGTGGACTTTTGGAGTTCTTTAATTCGGCAAGTGCCAGTGATGAGGATTACCGTACAAGCACAGGTTATCTTGAAAGCTATCATGATTCGGGCATTCCACCATTGATAAAGGAATTCGACTTGTGGACACCAAAACTCAAAAGATAGTTAAGTATAAATAGTATGGTTTTTTCAAAGCAATTTTTCAGGGTGAAAACAATCATATAATTCTCTAATCACAAATTATATAAATGATTAATCTTAAATTAAATATTAAGAAATTAAGGAGGTATTAATATGGCAAAACCTATTGGTGATACTCCTATTTTATATGGTAAGGAAGCTGAAGATTTTTTAAATAGCTTAGACAGGCCATTAACTAAAAAAGAAAAAGAATTGCAGAAAAGAATGAGAGAACAACGTTTTGTTCCTTTCTAATTCTTTTTCATTGATTAAAATACCTTTCAAGGTCGAAATATAGAAAAAATTTTTTTGTTGGATCTCTTGGAATTATGAAATCAATTTTTTTAATTTTTTCATCATCATTTTTAAGATATTCGAAACCATTTTTAATGACATAGAAATTAAAAGCTTTGGCATATCCTTCAACAATAATAAATCTAAATCCTATAGTGCTTTTGGAGGTATTATTTAAATTAATTAATATATTTCTTAAAATATGACTTCCTAATCCCTTTCCGGTATATCTTTTGTCGAGGGCCAATCTTCCAATTTTTACCGCAGAAATGCTTTTGCTTTCTTTGTCAATTTTTAATTTTTCTTTGATTTCAGTCTTGATGCTTTCGTCTCTAATTTTCTTAATCATAATTGTGTCTGTTAAAAGGGATGTGAATCCAATTATTTTCCCATCGCACATTATCAATTTTGTGACATTCAGCCTTGCTTTTTGTTGGATAAGTGCATCCTTTTTCAGGAATTCATTCAATTCATCATCACCACAGTCAAAGTCACTCAAGTCATGTTCGGGAGATAATGTTTCAAAATAGTAATTGTCTTTGATTTCTTTAATTTTCATAAATATTTCTATTCATCCTTTGATTATATATCTGTTTCTTATTATCCTTCCAAATATTGTTTTAGCCTTGTTATTTTTTATTCAGACATAAATATTGATTTTAATACGTTATATGTTTACAATAATTGAAATTTTTTTCCAATCATTAAAATTAATGTCTAAATGTGTACAATTACTATTATATACCATAATCACTAAAAATATAATTCATAAGTAAAAAGGTTGTAAAAAATGATAGGTAAAAAAATCCGTTTAGAAAGAATCATAAATAGAAATACTGGTAGAACTGTAATAGCACCTATGGATCATGGTGTGTCAAGCGGACCAATTCCTGGAATCATCGATATGGATGAAACTGTTGAAGAAATCTCCCAAGGAGGAGCAGATGCTATTTTAATGCACAAGGGAATTGTAAAACAAGGTCACCGTGGTTACGGTAAGGATATAGGTCTTATCGTACACCTCTCAGCAAGTACCTCACTTGCACCGGACCCAAACGATAAGGTTACCGTAACAAGTGTCGAAAAGGCAATTCAGTTAGGTGCAGATGCAGTATCCATTCACGTAAACCTCGGTTCAGAAACCGAAAGCCAGATGCTTCAGGAATTAGGGGTCATTGCCGAAACCTGTGACTACTGGGGAATGCCTCTTCTTGCAATGATGTACCCAAGAGGTCAGAAAGTTGAAAACGAGCATGATGTGGAATTCGTAAAGCATGCGGCACGTGTAGGATCCGAACTTGGAGTTGACATTGTAAAAACCAACTATACCGGAGACCCTGATTCATTCAAGGAAGTTGTCGAAGGAGCAATCGTGCCTGTAGTCATTGCCGGCGGTCCGAAAATAGACACCGATGAGGAACTATTGCAGATGGTAAAGGATTCCCTTGAAGTTGGCGGAGCCGGAGTTGCATTCGGACGTAACCTCTTCCAGGCTGAAAATCCTGGAAAAATCACCCGTGCAATTTCAGAGATAGTCCATCATGACGCTGAAGTTGACGAAGCCATGAAATTCTTGGACTAGGTGGAATAATGCAAAACAAGTTCGCTTGGATATCAACACCTGATGAAGTGTGGGATGACAAAAAGGAAATGATTACCACAGCATTGGAATCAGGAATTGACCATGTGCTCGATTTGGATGACATTGAAAACATCAGAAAATTGGGAAACGTGAAGATAATCTCCAACAGCGATGATGCCGACATATATCTGGTCGGAATAAACGGTGAAGGAGACGGATTCATAGATTTGAATGATGACTTTAAGGATTCAGTTGATATTGCAAATGCAAAAAAAGCAAAAAGCGAAGGAAAAACAGTATGTGCCTATATAGTAATCACTGATAAGGCACATGAGCAACTGGCAGTAAGGCTTGGTGAAATAGTAGACTATGTCATTCTTGTCGGAACAGACTGGACAATCATTCCTCTTGAAAACATTATTGCAGATCTGCAGAAGGTTGATGTTGAAATCATTGCCGCAGTCCGTGACCTTGACGGTGCCCGTGTGGCACTCGAAACACTTGAGCACGGAACAGATGGAGTGATATTTGAAGCCAATGAATTTAACCAAATCAAGAAAATCGCCCAGGAGGTTGTAGAAGCGTCACAGGCAAAATATGAACTCAAGATTGCAACTGTCACCAATGTAAAGCCATTGGGATCAGGTGACCGTGTCTGCGTGGATACCACTGACATGATGAAGCCGGGCGAAGGAATGCTCATAGGCTCCTATTCAAAATCAATGTTTCTGGTACACTCAGAAAGTCTGGAAAGCGAATATGTTGCATCACGTCCATTCAGGGTAAATGCAGGGCCTGTCCAGGCTTATGTTATGGTTCCGGGAAACAAGACAAGATACCTCTCCGAACTGGTGGCCGGAGATGAAGTCCTGATTGTCAATACCGAAGGCGAAACCAGAACAGCCTATGTCGGAAGAAGCAAAATCGAAAGAAGGCCATTGATTTTGATTGAAGCGGAATATGAAGGCCAAATCATCAGAACTCTTCTTCAGAATGCCGAAACAATCAGAATCGTCGATGAAAACGACAATCCTTTGTCAGTGGCTGACGTAAAACCGGGCGACAAGGTAAAGGTTTACATCGAGTCTAATGCACGCCACTTCGGAATAGCGATTGATGAGACAATTATCGAACAATAGGTGTTTTGATGTCACAGATAAGGGCGTTTCTTGCGATTGATTTGGATGATGATTTAAAGCCTAAAATAAACAAAATCATCAAGGAATTCAAAAAAACTGATGCTAGAATAAAATATGTGGAATTGGCAAACCTTCATTTGACCTTAAAATTCTTTGGTGATATTGATACCGAGGGTTTGGGATTGCTTGAGGAGGCAATAGCTAATGTTGTCTCTCAGTTCGATTCCTTTAAGATAAGAATTGCAGGCTGCGGAGCCTTTCCAAACAATAAACGCATAAAGGTGATTTGGGTTGGAATCGATGAGGATTCCATAATCAGGGACCTTCATGATAAGCTGGATAAGGAATTTGTGCGCCTTGGCTTTGATAAGGACAAGAGGTTCTCAACACACCTCACCATCGGACGCATGAAATCAGCAAAAGGCAAGGATAAAGTCAAATCAACAATAGAAGAGTTCAGTGATGTTGAAATCGGAGAGATGGAAGTTGACCGTATTGTCCTTAAGAAATCAACCTTGACACCTGCCGGACCGATATATGAGGATTTAAAAATTTTTGAATTATGATTGCCATGGATTATGAAGCTATACTAAAAGATATTAAGCCAACTGAATCTGAAAAGGAGCATATTGACAGCGTATCCTATAAGATAATGAAGTTCCTGCAGGATGCATGTGATGAAAAGGGAATTGATGCCACCATAAACTTGGTGGGATCTGTCGCTAAAAATACTGCACTTAAAGGAAAGTCAGACATTGATATTTTTATAGCTTTTCCATTGGATACCAATAAGAAAGAATTAAAGGATAATGGTCTTAAATTGGCGCATGAATGCTGTGATGAGTTCGGAATCACTCCTCAGCATCATTATGCATCACATCCCTATGTGACAACATTTCTTGAAGGATGTGAAGTCGATATTGTGCCATGCTATGCAATCGAAGATGGCGACCAGTTGAAATCGGCGGTGGATAGGACAATTCTGCACACCCGCTATATCAAGGGTAAGTTAAGCGAAAATCAGCAGGATGAGGTTCTCTTATTGAAAAGGTTCATGGCAATGACCGGCACATACGGTTCCGAATTTAAGGTTGGCGGATTTGCAGGTTATTTATGTGAATTGTTAATTCTTTTTTATGGGGATTTTGAAAAAACATTAAAGGCGGCCATCAATTGGAAATTTGGTCATGAAATTGATATTGAAGAATATGGCACTGCAGGGAATTTCAAAGACCCGTTGATAGTCATTGACCCTACCGATAAGAATCGTAATGTTGGTGCTGCTTTAAGATTGGATAAGATGGCCGAATTTATCCAGTCAGCCCGTAATTATATATTTTCTGATAATAAAAAAGATTATTTTTATCCATTGAATAAAGATTTAAATATGGAAGATGTTCTAAAAGAATTTGAAGCAAGAAACAGTGATTTGATTGCATTCAAATTCAGAATTCCGGACATTCCTTTAGACACGCTCCATCCTCAGCTTAGAAAGACCTGCCAGGCATTGGAAAGGAAATTGAACAGCGAGGAATTCAATGTATTTAAGGCAGACTATTGGAGCGATGAAATAGACTATTGTGTCATCCTTTTAGAGATGGCTTCATCAAACTTAAATAATGTTAAGGTAAATGTTGGCCCTAAAGTGTTTATTACACAGGCCTGTGAGAATTTCGCTGCCAAATATGGCCGTGAAAACTGCTATATCCAAGATGACTTTTTAGTTCATATGCAAAAAAGGGAATTTGTTAATGCTGTCGACATGATCAAATATATTTTAACAACCGAGCATATCGGATTGATAAAAGTTGGAAAAAATCTTAAAAAGAGCATTATTAACACCTATGAGTTCATTGACATTGATGAGGTTGATTTGGAATTTTTGGATGATTTCCTCAATCCCGGTCAATACATTTCAAGGTGAATAAATGGAAAAGACTGAAAAAATCGATTTG